>OHCE01000806.1_pt1 | contig 12969 bp, 9 predicted proteins | sample 1577571 | NCBI WGS metagenome assembly OHCE01 (sample SAMEA3879505, study PRJEB24766) | human gut metagenome | biome: human-associated habitat; feature: feces | place: USA | collected 1985/1987 | reverse complement strand
CGCCTGTTCGGCGTGAAGATCTTTTAACCGTTTTTTCCGGCTCCGCCGATTCAAAGCCCCTCAGTCGCTGCGCGACAGCTCCCCCGAGGGGGAGCAAGCGCTCGCCCGCAGCGCCACGCTTTCGCAGAAAGCGGCGCTGCAAATGCTGTTTCCCTCCACGACCCCTCCCGTGAAAATGCAATGCCGGAGCGTCCGCAGACGCTCCGGCATTGCTCTATTTAAAATAATTTTTCCGCTGACTATGGCCAGAGCGCAAGCGGAGGCCATTCCAAATCGTCACGCCCCGTCAAAGCTGTCCCCATCAGCGGGCAGGGCAGCGGCTTGCGCGTCTGCGCTGCCGGTGTCTGCTGCCCGGGGGACGCCTTTGTACACCAGCGTCTGCTCCAGCACCTCGGCACAGACCGGTGCCGAAAGACTGCCGCCGGCGGTGGTCCAGCTGTGGGGCTCATCCAGACAGACCAGACACAAAAACTGCGGGTCATCGATGGGTGCCACCGCCACAAAGCTGGCAATGCGCGCCTTCTCGTCGGCGCTGTCCAGCTTCTGGCTGGTGCCGCTTTTGCCGCCCACCCGGTAGCCCGCAATCTGCGCGTTGCGCCCGCCGCCGTACAGTACTACCGCCTCCATCATCTCCCGCATGGTGGCAGAGGTGGCGGGCTGGATGACCTGCCGCCTGCAGACCGGCTGGTTGTGCCGCAAAATACTGCCGTCCGGCGCAAGGATGTCCGATACCAGATACGGCTGCATCAGCTTGCCACCGTTCACCACCGCGCAGACGGCAGCAGCCATTTCCAGATAGGAAATTTTGCTGCTCTGCCCGAAGGCACAGGACGCCAGCTCTACCGGCCCCATGCGGTCGGCGGTGTAGTACAGGCTCTTTTTCGGCTCGGCGGGCAGGTCGATGCCGGTGGGCTCCCGTAGGCCGAAAGCGGCAAAATAATCGCAGAAAGCCTGCTTGCCCAGCCGCGCCCCGATCTGGATGAAGCTCTGATTGCAGGAGTTTTCCAGCGCCTGTGTCACGGTCTGGCTGCCGTGGCGTTTGTGGTTGGCGCAGTGGAAACGCGTGCCTGCCACCGAGATGGAGTCTCCGCAGTAAAAGGTGGAGTGCCGGGTGATGGCACCGGCATCCAGCGCCGCCGCACAGGTGATGAGTTTGAACACACTGCCCGGCTCGTATAAGTCGCTCACCGCCTTGTTGCGCCACTGGGTCTGCTGCGCCAGCTGCAGGGCGGCGGCGCGTTCTTTACCGGAAAGAGCGTCCACGGTGGCGCGCGCGGCCTTGTCGGCGATCACCCGGGGCTGGTTGGGGTCGTAGGCCGGGGTGGTGGCCATGGCCAGCACTGCCCCGGTGTTCACCTCCATCACGATGCCCACGCTGCGGGCGGCTACATGATGCTCCTGCACCGCATAATTCAACGCATTTTCAAGGTAATGTTGAATATTTGCATCGATGGTCAGCCGCAGCCCGCTGCCCTCCACGGGCGTAAGTTCCGTCTCGTAGCTCTGCGCCAGCGTGTAGCCCCAAGCATTCACCGCAGTCAGCACCACCCCATTCTGCCCGGTAAGGGTGTCGTTATATTTCAGCTCCAGTCCGCTGACCCCGGCATTGTCCACGTTGGTGAACCCCAGCACCGAGGCCAGCAGCTCCCCCTGCGGGTACCAGCGCTTGGAGTCCTGATTGATGCGCACGCCGGTAATGCCGTTTTCCGCGCAGAAATCCCGCACTGCATCAGCAATTTCCCGCTCCACCCGGTAGCGCAGAAGACAGTCGTTGGAGCGCCGGTCGCTGAATTTTTCCAGCAGTTTTGTTTCGTCCAATTCCAGTATCTCCGCAAGCCCTTTGGCGGCAAGGGCAAGCTTCTCCTCCGGCATCTCCCGGGGGCTGGCGCGCAGGGTCCAGCAGCTGCTGTTGGCGGCAAGCAGCGCGCCATCGGCGCTGTATATTTTGCCCCGGTCGGCGGGCACAACGGTGTCCCGCAGCTGCTGTCCCAGCGCCCGCTGGGTGTACCAGCCGCCGGTGCATAATTGCAGCCAGAACAACCGCCCGATGAGCCCTGCAAAGCAGATGGCGCACAGCCCCACCGCAATGAGCCGCGCCCGCAGACGGAACGCCCGCTCCGGTAAAGTGCGCAGGGCGTCCGTGGGTTTTGAGCCGCGCATGGTAGCACCCCCTTTGCGGGCAGTTTATGCGCCCGGCAGCAGCGTGTATGACTAACCACCCCCGCACTCGCGTACAATAACAGAAACGGAGGTGACCGGGATTGCACAGAACTGCTGCCCGCAAAGGGCTGCTGCGGCCGCTGCCGCCCATGGACCTGCCCTTTCTGGTGCTGGTGCTCACGCTGGTAGCCTTTGGGCTGGTGATGCTGTGCAGCGCCAGCAGCGCGGTGGCGCTGTACCGGCGGCAGGACGCCTTTGCCTATGTGCGGCCGCAGCTGCTGTACGCCGCCATGGGTCTGGCGGCGATGTGGATGGCCAGCCGGGTGGACTACCACATCTATCACAAACTGGCGTGGCCGCTGCTGGCGCTCTCGCTGGTGCTGCTGACGGCGGTGCTGTTCATGCCGGAGTATAACGGCTGTAAGCGCTGGCTGGTGCTGCCGGGGCTGGGCACATTACAGCCCAGCGAGATCGCCAAATTTGCGGTGGTGCTGGTGTTTGCCCATATCATCGCTTTGAACCACGACCGCATGGGCAGCTTTGCGGTGGGGGTAGTACCCTTTGCGCTGGTGCTGGGGGTGGTGGCGGTTCTCATGCTGCTGGAACCCCACCTTTCCGGCACGGTGCTGATCTTGAGTATCGGCGCGGTGCTCATGTTTGTGGGCGGCACCGGGCTGCGGTGGTTCATGCTGGCGGGGGCGGGCGGCGCTGCCGCCATTGGCACGGCCATCGTGCTCATGCCGGAGCTGGTGCCCTATGCCGCCGACCGGCTCAACTCTTGGCTCGACCCCTTTGCCGACCCGCTGGGCGATGGACACCAGACCATCCAGAGCCTATATGCCATCGGCTCCGGCGGGGCGGCAGGGCTGGGGCTGGGCAACAGTCGTCAGAAACATCTGTTCGTGCCCGAGCCGCAGAACGACTTCATCTTCTCCATCCTCTGCGAGGAACTGGGCTTTCTGGGCGCGTGTGCGGTCATTCTGCTGTTCAGTGCGCTGCTGTGGCGGGGCATCACGCTGGCGGCGCACGCGCCGGACCGCTTCGGGGCACTGCTGGTGGTGGGTTTTGTGGTGCAGGTAGCGCTGCAGGCGGTGCTGAATATTGCGGTAGTTACTAACACCATCCCAAACACCGGCATCAGCCTGCCCTTTTTCTCCTCTGGCGGCACCAGCCTGATGATGCTTCTGGGCGAGATGGGCATCGTGCTCTCCGTCTCCCGGGGCGAAAGCTGATAAAGACCGGCATTTCCAGCCGCAAAGGGGAAATATCGGTGCAGGAAAGCCGAAAAAAGCGGACAAATGACCGGACAAATCCCGCAGACAGCGGGAAAGCCGTTTCCGGTGCATTTCTTTGACCAAAGACCCTCGTTTTGCATACCATGGGGTATCTTTTGCAGAACGGGGGTCTTGGCATGGCTGGGGATTGGATCATTACGGGCGGACGGCCTTTGCAGGGCAGGGTGGAAGTGCCTGCGGCCAAAAACAGTGTGCTGCCGCTGCTGGCAGCAGCGCTGCTGTGCAGCGGGCCGGTGCGGCTGCAAAATGTGCCGCGCCTGACCGATGTGGAGGATTGTCTTGCCCTGCTGCGGGGCGTGGGCTGCACAGCAGGCTGGCAGGGCGCAGCGCTGGCGGTGCAGGGACAGCCCATGCGCACCGACCTTGCACCGGAGGCCGCAGGCCGGATGCGGGCATCCATCCTGTTCTGCGCCCCGCTGCTGGCGCGGCTGGGGCGGGTGAGCACCGTGCTGCCCGGGGGGTGCCGCATCGGGGCAAGGCCCATCGATCTGCATTTGCAGGGGCTGGCGCAGATGGGCGTGCGGCAGCTGCCCGCAGCGCCCGGACAGCTTACGCTTTACGCCCCGGCGGGGCTGCGGGGCGCGGAGATCTGTCTTAGCTTTCCCAGCGTGGGCGCAACCGAGACGCTGCTGCTGGCCGCTGCCACAGCGCAGGGGCAGACCGTGCTGCATGGTGCCGCAAAGGAACCGGAGATCACGGATCTTGCCGCCTTTCTCAACGCCTGCGGCGGCTGCGTGGAGGGGGCGGGCACCGACACCATCCGGGTGCAGGGAAGGCGCTGCCTTGCGGGCTGCACCTTCATGCCGGTGGCAGACCGCATCATCGCCTCTACGCTGGCTTGCGCGGCAGCAGCGGCGGGCGGCAGGGTAGAACTGGCGGGCTGCGCACCCGGGCTGTATGCCCCGCTGCTGGAAATTCTGGAACAAATGGGCTGCACCGTAGAGCGGGCACACGATGCTGCCGCCATTTCACGGTTCGGGGCACTGCGCGGCGCGGGAAACGTGCATACAGCGCCCTACCCGGGCCTTGCCACGGACGCCGCCCCGCTGCTGGCGGCGGTGATGCTCTACGCACAGGGGGAAAGCCGCCTGCAGGACAGGGTGTTTGAAAATCGTTTTGCCTGTGCCGAGGGCTTTGCGGCGCTGGGTGCGAACGTCCGGGTGGCAGAGCGCACGTTGTATGTGCAGCCGGGCGGGACGCTGCGCGGGGCAAAGCTGACTGCACCGGACCTGCGGGGCGGGGCGGCGCTGGCGCTTGCGGCACTGGCTGCCCGGGGCAGCAGCCGCCTTGGCGGGGTGGAGTTTGTCCGGCGCGGATATGCAGACCTTGACCGGCTTTTGGCGGGGCTGGGCGCACAGATTTGGCAGGAAATACCCGCCCGGAGTGGGGTTGTGAAAAAAACACCCACGAAAAAGCAATTTTGTCTTGCAATCGGAGCAAAAAAATGATACGATACAGTTATATAAATATCGTATGATAATTTCTGTGCGGCATTTGCGCAGTTCCACATAAAAATCCGATGGAGGACAAAGTTATGGCATTGATGCTCGATGAAGAACTGGACGAAAACGTTACGACGATCAAGGTGATCGGTGTGGGCGGCGGCGGCGGCAACGCTGTGAACCGCATGGTGAGCGATGGCCTGCAGGGCGTGGAGTTCATCGCAATGAATACTGACCAGCAGGCACTGGCTAAGAACCATGCCTCGGTCAAGGTGCAGCTGGGTTCCAAGCTGACCAAGGGTCGCGGTGCGGGTGCAGACCCGGAGATCGGCCAGCGTGCCGCTGAAGAAAGCAAGGACGAGATCGCCAACGCCCTCAAGGGCTCCCAGATGGTCTTTATCACCGCCGGTATGGGCGGCGGCACCGGCACCGGTGCGGCACCCGTTGTGGCCGAGGTGGCACACGATCTGGGCATCCTGACCGTCGGCATCGTTACCAAGCCCTTCTCCTTTGAGGGCAAGCGCAAGATGGGTCTGGCCGAGCAGGGCATTGCCAACCTGCTGATGCACGTTGACAGCCTGATCGTCATCCCCAACGAGCGCCTGAAGATGATCAGTCAGGAAAAGATCACCCTGATGAATGCCTTCCAGGCTGCCGACAACGTGCTGCGTCAGGGCGTTGAGTCCATCTCTGCCCTGATCAACGTGCCCGCCTTCATCAACCTGGACTTCGCCGATGTGCGCTCCATCATGAAGGATGCCGGCTACGCCCACATGGGCGTGGGCAGCGCCAAGGGTGCAGGCAAGGCCGAGAACGCCGCCAAGGCTGCTATCTCCAGCCCGCTGCTGGAGACCAGCATCGCCGGTGCACACGGCGTTATCATCAACATCACTTCCAGCCCGGACATCGGTCTGGAGGACGTGGAGACCGCCGCAGGCCTCATTACCCAGAGCGCACATCCCGATGCAAACATCATCTGGGGTACTGCCTTTGATGAGAACCTGTCCGATGAGATGCGCGTGACCGTTGTGGCCACCGGCTTCGACAACAAGAGCGCCAGCGATCTGCGCAACAGCATTAACAACGCCATGGGCGGTGCACAGTCTGTGCCCACTGCGGTGTTCAGCAGCGACACCGGCGCAAGCGCAGCCCCGGCATCCAATGCCGCCCCGGCTGCTGCTCCGGCTGAAAAGAAGACCGTGGAAGAGGAAAGCAGCGACAACCGTTACTACGACGAGCTGCTGGCTATTCTGAACAAGCGGAAGTAATTACAGGCTACAATGGGGCTGGCAGCTGCGCCCATGCGGTCAGCGAAAGCCCCGTGCAAGGTGTGCATGGGAGGGCATCATGGTGCAGACAGAGCGGGAGACCGGTGCCCTGCGCGGACAATTTGCCCGGCAGGCCGCTGTACAGGCATCTGCCGCAGCACAGGCGGAAAGCGCCCGGGCACAGGCAGAGCAGCTGAGCCGCAAGCTGGCTGCGGCACGCGCCGAGGTGCGCCGGTATCAGACCCGGATGTTCGCCTTTGAGCGCACCCTGCTTGCCCTCAAGCACGATAATGCAGAGCTGGAAGCCGCCTGTGAGCAGGCGTGGGAGCAGCTGGAACAGGCCAATGCCCGGGCAGAAAAGGCCGAAGCCGCCTGCCGCAGAGCCGAGGCTGCTCTTGCCGCCATGCAGCAGACCGCCCCGGAAACACCTGCGCAGCCGGACACCGCCCCCGAGGCTGTGCCGCAGTGCGAGGCTGCACCGGAACAGCCTGCACCGGAAACGGAAGAAATCCTCTGCGCCCCGGAACAGGCACTGCCCCCGGAGCCTGTACAGCCTGCATGGCAGCCGGAGACCCGGCTGGAACAGATGGCTGCGGAGCTGATGGGATGGTTCGATGCCATGATGCCCCAAGAATGAATCTTAAAAGGACTGCTGCGTTTTTTGCGCAGCAGTCCTTTTTCTTTCAGAGTGGAACGATTTAAAATGCGCTCCGCTTTGCTCTGCGCATCATCAGCGGAAATAAGGTTTATATTTCGCGGTTGCCGCGCTCTGCGGAGCGCGGCAACCGCATTTTCACAGGAAGGGCTGTAACGACAAACGGCTTGCTTTCGAACAACGTTTGCAAAGGGTACTGTAAAAATTGGATTGCATTTATACAACCGGGAATGAAAACGTTTGCAGAAAATACCGGAAAATGGCAGAAAATGCTGCGCTCAGTCTTGCATTTTGCTGTAAAATCCAGTAAAGTATAAATGAATGCAATAAAGCGGATGCTATGGAAAACCTATTACATCCAGTCAGTGCGGACGGTGTGCCCGGAACAAAGCCGGGGCAGAAGGATGCACCGCAAAAGGAGAAACATGGCCATGAACGAGAAACCGAAGATCCTGATCGCGGATGATTCCGAGATCAACCGTGCCCTGCTCAAGGAGATACTGGGCGATGGCTATGACTATCTGGAGGCGGAGGATGGCGCAGCGGCAGTGGAACTGATGCGGCAGCGCACGGATATCTCCCTGTTGCTGCTGGACCTGATGATGCCGGGCATGGATGGCTTTGACGTGCTGCGGGTGATGAAGTATCACGCATGGCTGGACGAGATCCCGGTCATCGTCATTTCGGCGGCAGAGGATACCGCCAACATTGAGCGTGCCTATGATCTGGGTGTGGCAGACTATATCCGCCGCCCCTTCGAGCGGATTATGATCCTGCGCCGGGTGAAGAATATCCTCATGCTGTACGCCAAGCAAAAGCGGCTCACCCGCCTTGTTACCGATCAGGTGTACGAAAAAGAGCACAACAGCGTGCTGATGATCAGCATCCTGAGCCATGTGGTGGAGTTCCGCAACAGCGAAAGCGGGCTGCATGTCCTGCACATCCGCACCCTGACCGACCTGCTTTTGCATCAGCTGGTGCAAAAGACCGACCGTTATCAGCTGGATGAAAGCGATATCGCCCTCATCAGCACCGCTTCGGCGCTGCATGATATCGGCAAGATCGTCATCCCGGAGGAGATCCTGAACAAGCCCGGCCGCCTGACTGCCGAGGAGTTTGCCATTATCAAGAACCATACCGTGGCGGGCGCACAGATGTTGCAGGATCTGGGACAGGCGATTGCGCGGGACGAGCCGCTTTTGCAGGTGGCGCACGCCATCTGTCGCTGGCACCACGAGCGCTGGGACGGCAATGGCTACCCCGACCGGCTGAAAGGGGACGAGATCCCTATTGCGGCGCAGGTGGTGGCGCTGGCAGACGTGTACGACGCCCTGACCAGCGAGCGCTGCTATAAGCACGCCTACGACCACGACACCGCGCTGCGTATGATATTGAACGGCGAGTGCGGTGCCTTCAACCCGCTGCTGCTGGATTGCCTGCAGGAGTCCTCGGAGCAGCTGCGTGCCGAGCTGAACCTCTCGGAGTGGGACCGGGGCTTCCGGCAGGAGACCCACCGCCTTTCCGAGGAGATCCTGCACCGGGAAGCGCTGCCACGGGAGAACCACGCTCAGCTGCTGCTGGAGCAGGAAAAAGAGCGCACGGATTTCTACGCCGCCCAGTGCGGCGGCATCCGGTTCGACTACGACCTGCTGGCTGGCAGCGTGACGGTGTATGACTACCACGCCGAGCCGATGCAGCAAAAAACGGTAACGGATTTTGCACAGGGCAGGGGACTTGGCTTTTTGAACGAGCAGGATCGGCGCAAGCTTTCCAAGGCCATAAGCCGCGCTACGCCGGAAGCGCCGGACGTGGTGCTGCCGGTCATGGTGAAGCGGGGCGGAGAGCCGCGGCTGCACCGGATGGCGCTGCATACTATCTGGAGCGGTGCCGGGGTGCGCCGCTGCGTGAATGTGCTGGGTCAGCTCACCGACGAGCAGCACCGCGTGGAGCATCAGGCCGAACTGCTGACCGCACTTGACCCGGAAGAGGACCCTGCCCACTTCCTGCGGCGGCTGCAGGGCATCTTTGACGTGGTGCGTCTGGTAGACCCGGGGCACCGCAAGGTGCTTACGCTTGACAGTGACGGCATCCTGACTGAAAAGCCCGGCCACTGCCACATGGTATGGAACCGGGATACCCGGTGCGAGAACTGCATCTCGGCCAAAGCCTACGCCCGCAAGACCATCCTGAATAAGATCGAGTTCAAGGACGAGGAAGCCTACTTTGTCATCTCCAAGTACATCGAGGTAGGCGGCAGGGGCTGTATGCTGGAAATGGTCACCCGGCTGACGGACGGCCGCTGGCTGGACATGGGCGGCCACCGGCTGCTGCTGGACCGCTGCGACGGAATGGAGCGCAGCGCCTTCGTAGACCCCCTGACCGGGGCCTACACCCGCCGCTATTTTGATAAGTTCCTTGCCGGGGGCGAGATGCACGGCGGCGTGGCGATGATCGATGTGAACCAGTTCAAGTCGGTCAACGACAGCTTTGGGCATCTGGTGGGAGATGAAGCACTGAAAACGGTGGCGGAAGCCATGCAGAACTGCCTGCGCCAGACCGATATCCTGATCCGCTATGGCGGCGATGAGTTTCTGCTGCTGATGCCCCAGAACTGCCCTGACGGCGTAGAAAGCGTCATCCGACGAGTGCAGAACGCTGTGCAGGCAGCGCGGGTGCCCAGCCACCCGGAGCTCCGGCTTTCGGTAAGCATTGGCGGCGTGTGCAATGTGCAGCCCCTGACCGAGGCCATCCGTCAGGCCGATGCCCGGATGTACTGCAATAAAGAAAACGGTGAGCCGGTGTTATAACCGCAGCTGACAACAAAAAAAGAGACAGGCGACCTTTCCGGGAAGCCTGTCTCATCTTTTTATCAAAGGAATCTTTTATTTCCGCTGCCGGGCGGCGATCTGCGCGGCAGTGGGTGGGATATCGCCCTGCGCCGCTTTTTCCAGCTGGCTCAGGCGGCGGTCCAGATCGGTGAGCCGCTGCGAGACGATGTCCGGCAGATCCTGCTGGTCCAGATCGTCGGCGGGGTTCACCGCCTTGTTGTTGATACGCACCACCTCGGCGGGCACGCCCACGGCGGTGCAGTTGGCGGGCAGGTTGCGCAGCACCACGCTGCCTGCGCCGATGCGGGCGTTATCCCCGATGAACACCGGGCCCAGCACCTTGGTGCCCGCGCCGATGAGCACGTTGTTGCCCAAGGTGGGGTGGCGTTTGCCGGTATCCTTGCCGGTGCCGCCCAGCGTTACCCCGTGGTAGATGGTGCAGTTGTCCCCGATCTCGCAGGTCTCGCCGAACACGATGCCCATGCCATGGTCGATGAACAGACACTTGCCGATGGTGGCACCCGGGTGGATCTCAATGCCGGTGCGGTGGCGGCCATGCTGGCTGACCCACCGTGCCAGAAAAAAGTGCTTGTGCTCGTACAGCCAGTGCGCGATACGGTGATACACCAGAATGTGGAATCCCGGGTACAGCAGCATTACCTCCAGCACGCTGCGTGCGGCGGGGTCCTTGCGCTGGATGTTCCGCGCGTCCTCAAGTAAACCCATGCGGAAAACCTCTCTTTCCCATAAACACCCGCCCACGCGGCGGGGCTCTCCCTTTTACCGTATTATAATAGCACAGCAGGAGACGAAAGTACAGTGCTGCACTAGGGATTGTGGAACAAAATGGCAGTTATTTTGCCGCGTGACTCGGGTTTTGGGTAGAGTATCCAAAATTCGGCGAGAGATACCATAAACCTTTTAGCACCTGTTTTTGCGCACAGCCATTGACACATTTTGCGGTTCTATGATAAAATAATACGAATGAAAACGCAACCATCAAGAAAAGGAGAAACACCATGCTGTGCAGCGCCCAGAACCCGAAACTGAACAAGCAGTTCGCGTCCGGTTTTGCCGTGGCTTCGTTGTTTCCTTTTTTTTGCGCAATGAGCTTTTCCCTTTGCGGGGAAAAGTTTTTTTTTGCCCGTTTTCGGGCGCCTGACACACAAAAATATCATTACAGGAGGGAACCGCGATGCTGCTGACAAACGCTGTGAACACCGAGGGACGGCCGCTGGAGATCTATGTAAAGGATGGCAAAATCGCTGCCGTAGGGCAGGATCTTTCCGCCCTTGCCGCCGAGAACGAGACGGTGGTGGATGCCGGTGGGCTGACTGTGCTGCCCGCATTTGTGGATCTGCACTGCCACTGGCGCACCCCGGGCTTTGAGTACAAGGAGGACATCGAGACCGGCAGCCGCGCCGCTGCCGCCGGCGGCTACACCTTTGTAAACCTGATGCCCAACACCAAACCCGTCTGCTCCTCTGCCGCACAGGCCATGATGGTGGAGCAGAAGGCTGCCGAGGTGGGGCTGTGCGATGCAAACCAGACCGTCTCCATCACCGAGAACTTTGACGGCGTGAGCATCGACCACCTCAAGACCCTGCCCGCCAGCGTGAAGTTCATCACCGAGGACGGCCACGGCGTGCAGGATAACGCCACCATGGCGCGGGCGTTTGCCATCTGCACCCAGAAGGACATCACGGTCATGAGCCACGCCGAGGATATGGAGATCAGCCCGTGGGACTACCGTCTGGCCGAGGATATCGAAACGGTGCGCAACTGCTGGCTGAGCGAGTACTACCAGACCCGGCTGCACATGTGCCATGTGTCCACCCGGGGCGCGCTGGACGCCATCCGCATGGCAAAAATGCGGGGCGCACCGGTCACCTGTGAGGTGACCCCCCACCACCTGTGGTTTACCAACGATACCTGCGACTACCGGGTCAACCCGCCCATCCGCACCGCCGACGACGTGGAGGCGCTGGTGGAGGGCATCCGTACCGGCATCGTGGACGCCATTGCCACCGACCACGCACCTCACTCTGAGGAAGATAAGCTGAAGGGCATGGCCGGTATGGTGGGCAGCGAGACCGCCTTCGGCGTGTGCTACACAAAGCTCTGCAAGCAGGAGGGTCTGCCGCTGGAGCTGCTGGTGCACCTGATGAGTACCCGCCCCGCCGAAATTCTGGGCCTTGCCAAGGGTCAGCTGGAGCCGGGCTTCGATGCCGACTTTGTGCTGGTGGATCTGGACACCCCCTACACGGTGGAAAAGGAAAAGCTGCACTCCAAGAGCCACAACACTCCCTTTGACGGTGCACAGCTTTACGGCAAGGTGTTTGCTACCATCAAGGCCGGTAAGATCACCTATCAGACCGAGGAGTAAAAAGAACGAAACCCTCTCAGACAAAGCCTTACGGTAAGGGGCTTGGCTCTCCCTTTGGGAGAGCTGCCGAACGAAGTGAGGCTGAGAGGGCGAGGACGCTTACGAGATGCGACATAACGATACCTAATATAACAGAGAACAAACAGGAGGACACCCAAATGACGAACATGGACAAACTGTACGAAGCTGTGGAAGCCCGCGGCCCGGTGTGCGTGGGTCTGGACACCGACTTCAGCTACCTGCCCGCTGATTTTGTGGACAGCACCCTGACCAAGGGCGAGAACATCGTGCGCTTCAACAAGAAGCTCATTGATGCCACCAAGGCTGTGGCGGGCTGCTACAAGGTGCAGATCGCTTATTATGAGTCTCTGGGCATGGAGGGCATGAAGGCCTACGCCGACACCCTGAAGGCTGTGCGCGAGGCCGGTGTGCCGGTGATTGCGGACATCAAGCGCGGCGATATCGCCAAGACCGCCGAGATGTACGCCATGGGTCACTTCACCGGCGATTTTGAGAGCGATTTCGTCACGCTGGCACCCTACATGGGTCTGGACTCCATCAGCCCCTACCTGCCCTACGCCGAAAAGCAGGGCAAGGGCATGTTCGTGCTCTGCCGCACCTCTAACGGCGGTGCCAAGGACTTTGAGTACGAGAAGCTGGCTGACGGCCGCCACGTCTACGATCTGGTGGGCGACAAGCTGAACGCGCTGGGCAAGGACTACATGGGCGAGCACGGCTACTCCTCCATCGGTCTGGTCATCGGCGGCACCCATATCGAGGAAGCCACCGAGATCCGTGCAAAGTATCAGGACAGCTTCTTCCTGATCCCCGGCTACGGCGCACAGGGCGGCAAGGCCGAGGATATCGCTCAGTATCTGACCAAGGGCAACGGCGGCGTGGTCAACTCCAGCCGCGGCATCCTGCTGGCTTACAAA
>OHCE01000803.1_pt1 | contig 13033 bp, 13 predicted proteins | sample 1577571 | NCBI WGS metagenome assembly OHCE01 (sample SAMEA3879505, study PRJEB24766) | human gut metagenome | biome: human-associated habitat; feature: feces | place: USA | collected 1985/1987 | reverse complement strand
GAGAGTCGGCTGGCACGACGGTGGGCAGACATGGGCCCCGCCCTACGGAACGTTTATTGAAAGAATACTGTAGGGCAGGGCCCGTGTGCCCTGCCGCAAGGAATGGCTGCGTAAAACAAAAATCCCCCGCCCCGAAGGGCAGGGGATGCGGCGGGCTGTAAAGCGCGGGAGCCTTACGTCTGGGGGAGCTGCTCGGCGGCCAGAACCTCCTGGGTGTCGGCCCCGCACAGGCGGATGAGCTTCTCCGCCAGGATCTTGGAGAACCCCGCGATCAGGGTGCTTTCGATGACCAGCCGGGACACGGCGGCCTCGCCGGGCTGGTCCGGTGTGCGGATATCCTCCGCCGCGTCCTGGACCTGCTGGTTGAAAAACAGGGCAATGTGGCGGAATTTCTCGGAATACTCCTGATAGATGGCCCGGACGTCCTCCTCGGGGATGTCCGCCGGGATGATCTTCTGCACGTCGCTGATGCTGATGCTCTGCTTCATGGTCAGGATCATGATGAGATAGGCGATGTGGACCCGGAAGTATTTCCGCTTTACCGGGGCGGGCATGATCTTCAGCCGCACATAGTTGTTGATGGTGGAGGAGGTGACAAAGCTTTCCTTCCCGCCGGGCATGGCCGGGATGAAGTTCAGATACTGGGCCAGCAGCACCACCACCTGGTCCATATACAGCCCCAGATCGGGGATGGCGTCCCACTCCGGCAGGTGGTAGTCGGTGATGAACCGGTCCCACCGGTCCAGCTTGTGGGCGATCAGCTCTTTGTCATATTGCATACAGCATTCCTCCGGCGTTTCCTTTTTCTATATAATATCAGAATATTCGGTTGGGCGCAAGCAGAAATCGGGAAATAATAGGTTGACTTGCCAGAACTAATATGCTATATTAGGAAAAAAGAGGGATGGAGGTCATAGCCATGCCGGATAAGATTTATATTTACGGAGACTCTCTGCTGAAGGCCACGGTGCCGGACGGAGATTTTCACTATCATTTTCACATCAATGAAGTCATGCAGCGCTACCAGACCAAGCTGGTGGAGGTGGTGAACCGGTCGAAAATGGGGGCCACCATCCGCAAGGGGCTGAGCCTGGTGCGGCATGACCTGGACCGGGGCCTGGAGGCCCGGTATGCCCTGGTGTCCTACGGCGGCAACGACAGCGACTTCGACTGGGCCGCCATCGACGCCGACCCCGAGGCCGACCACCGGCCCAACACGGAGCTGCCGGTGTTTGCCGACACCCTGCACGAGACCCTGGACGCCCTGCGCCAGGGCGGGGTGCAGCCGGTGATGATGACCCTGCCCCCCATTGACGGGGAGCGGTATCTGGACTTCCTGTGCCGGGACAACCTGCGGCGGGACCGCATTCTGGACTGGCTGGGGGAGCCTCAGATGATCTATCGCCACCAGGAGCTGTACGCCGACACGGCGGCGGAGATCGCCCTGCGGGAGAACATCCCCCTGATCCCGGTGCGGCAGACGTTTCTGCGGAACCACCGGCTGTCCCAGCTGATTGCCGCCGACGGCATCCACCTGACCATGCCGGGGTATGAGCAGCTGTTCGACACCCTGGCGGATTGGGTAAAGCACAATATTTAATCGAATTACCTTGGAAAGGAACCGTTTATCATGATTCAGATTTTTGTGGACTCCGGGGCCAATCTGTCCCCCGAACTGCGGGAGCAATACAACATCCACCTGCTGCCTATGGCCTTGACCATTGACGATCAGCCGACCCCGGAGGGGCTGGACGGCCACGAGTATTATGAGGCCCTGCGCTCCGGCGCCGACGTGCGCACCTCCATGGTGAACCCGGACGACGCCAAAAAGGCCTTTGAGACCTATCTGTCCCAGGGGGACGACGTGGTGTATTTCAGCATTTCCGCCGGCATCAGCGGCAGCTGGTGGTCGGCCAAGCTGGCCGGGGATGAGCTGATGGAGGAATATCCCGGCCGCCGGGTCTGCCCCATCGACAGCATGGGCGCGTCCCTGGGGGCGGGCATCCCAGCCCTGAAGGCGTCCTCCCTGGTGCGCCAGGGCATGGGCCTGGACGAGCTGGTGGAGAAAATGACCGTGTACTGCCAGAATTACTGCCAGTATTTCGCTGTGGACGACCTGAAGTACCTGCGCAAGGGCGGCCGCATCTCCGGCGCGTCGGCGCTGGTGGGCTCCCTGCTGCAGATCAAGCCTATCCTCCGGGGCAACGAGGAGGGCAAGATCGTCCTGTTCGACAAGGCCCGGGGCAAGCTGCGGGCCATCGAGCGGCTGGTGAGCATCTATAAGGAGCGGGCCATCGACCTGGACGACCTGATCGGCATCTCCCACGGGGACTGCCCCGGCGAGGCCCTGCGGCTGGAGACCAAGCTGCGGGAGGCGGGCCATCGGGGTCCCATCCTGCTGGTGCCCCACGAGCCGGTGACCGGCGCCCATGTGGGCCCCGGTATGCTGTCGCTGTATTTCCACGCGGTGGGCAAGTAAAAAAAGAACACAAAACCTCCGCCGGGCGCCGCCCGGCGGAGGTTTTTGCGCATATTCAGGCGTCGGTGCGGCAGACTATGGACAAGAGGTGATTTTTATGACGTCCAGACGCCTGGGCCGGCAGACGGTGGCTCTGCTGCGGCCCCCCAGCGTGGTGTCCTATGCCAACGTCGGCGGAAAATTCGAGGCCAACGGCCCCCTGGCGGGGCATTTTGACCTGCTGTGCACGGATTCCTTCTTCGGGAAGGACACCTGGGAGCAAGCGGAGTCCGCCATGCAGCAGGAGGCCCTGACCCGGGCCCTGGAAAAGGGCGGGCTGACCCCGGCGGAATTGGACTACGTCCTGGCCGGGGACCTGCTGAACCAGTGCATCGGCACCGCCTTCGGCCTGCGGGATTTCCAGATTCCGTTTTTCGGCCTGTACGGGGCCTGCTCCACCATGGGGGAGAGCCTGGCCCTGGGGAGCCTGCTGATCTCCGGCGGCCACGCCCGGACGGCGGCCTGCATGACCAGCTCCCACTACTGCACCGCCGAGCGGCAGTACCGCATGCCGGTGCCCTACGGCAGCCAGCGGACCCCCACCGCCCAGTGGACTGCTACCGCCGCCGGGTGCTGTATCCTGGGGGACCAGGGGGACGGGCCGTATATCACCCATGTGACCTGCGGGAAAATCGTGGACATGGGCATCACCGACGTGAACAACATGGGGGCCGCCATGGCCCCCGCCGCCTATGACACGCTGTCGGCCCTGTTCCGGGAGACGAAAACCGGCCCCGGGGACTATGACCTGATCGTCACCGGGGACCTGGGGGCCCTGGGCCACGCCATCGTCACGGACCTGTTCCGCCGGGACGGGGTGGACCTGTCCCGGAACTATCAGGATTGCGGAATGCTGCTGTACGACCTGGAGAAGCAGGACATGCACGCCGGAGGCTCCGGCTGCGGCTGCTCGGCGGCGGTGCTGAACGGATATCTGCTGGACGGCCTGCGGCGGGGCCGGTGGCGGCGGCTGGTGTTTGCCCCCACCGGGGCCTTATTGAGCCCCACCTCCTCCTTCCAGGGGGAGAGCGTGCCGGGCATCTGCCACGCGGTGGTGTTTTCCGCCGGGAAGGAGGGGGAAACGTGACCTATCTGAACGCGTTTTTGTGCGGCGGACTGCTGTGCGCCGTGGGACAGATCCTCATTGACCGGACCCAGCTGACCCCCGCCCGGATCCTGACGGGCTATGTGGTGGCGGGGGTGCTGTTGCAGGCGGTGGGGCTGTATCAGCCCCTGGTGGACTGGGGCGGCGCCGGAGCCACGGTGCCCCTGACGGGCTTTGGCTATTGCCTGGCCAAGGGGGTGGCGAAGGCCGTGGCGGAAAAGGGACTGCTGGGCGCTCTGACCGGGGGGCTGACGGCCACCGCCGGGGGCATTGCCGCTGCCGTAGTGTTCGGGGTGCTGGCGGCGCTGATCTTCCGCCCCGGGGACAAGCGGTAAGCGGCTCACCAGGAGGATGGCACGAAAAAAGCCCCCGGCAGGGGGCTTTTTGCTGTTTATATGCTGCTTTTTATCCGGCGATGGCGCCGAAGGCGGAGACTCCCAGCAGGCTCAGGGCGCCCATAATGCACCCGGCCAGCAGCACGCCGCCCATACAGGCCAGCACACTCTTGCGGAAATCCATATCCAGGAGGCTGGCGGCCAGGGTGCCGGTCCAGGCCCCCGTGCCGGGCAGGGGGATGCCCACAAACAGCAGCAGCGCCCAGAACAGGCCCCGGCCTGCCTTGGCCTGGAGCTTTTCGCCGCCCTTTTTGCCCTTTTCCAGGCAGAAGGTGAAGAATTTCCCGATGACGGGCTTGTCCCGACCCCACTCCAGCACCTTCCGGGCAAAGAAATAGATCAGCGGCACCGGCAGCATATTGCCCACAATGGCGATGATATACGTCAGCCACAGGGGCAGGCCGAAGCCCACGCCGTAGGGGATGGCCCCCCGCAGCTCGATGATGGGCACCATGGACACCAGAAACACGATGAGACAATGCTTGAACATAAGGGCTCCTTTTGCAGCGTTAAGCCAGTCTAATTGATGGTATAATAATATAGTATACCCCGCCCCGGCGGGATACGCAAGAATTGTTATTTTTTTGCCGAAGGATTTTGTGGAATACACAAAGAATCCGGCGTTTTTTCTCCGCAATTCTCCATTCTTTTGCGGGGTTTTCCATCGACACGGCTCCCCGGAATTTGCTATACTATAGAATAGACATATACTGGGAGGGGAATGCGTATGGGTGCATCCGAGATCATCGGCCTGTTAGGCGGCATCGCGCTGTTTTTATTCGGCATGGCCATCATGGGCGACGGCCTGAAAAAAGTCGCCGGAAGCAAGCTGGAGCTGGTGCTGTATAAGCTGACCAGCACACCGCTGAAGGGGGTTCTGCTGGGCACCGGCGTCACCGCCGTGATCCAGTCCTCCTCCGCCACCTCCGTGATGGTGGTGGGCTTCGTCAACTCCGGCATGATGAAGGTAAACCAGGCCATCGGCATCGTCATGGGCGCCATTCTGGGCACCAGCGTCACCGGGTGGATCCTCTGTCTCAGCAGTCTCAGCGGCGGCAGCGGCTGGGTGACCCTGCTGAGTACCGCCACCCTGACGGGCCTGGTGGCCGTCGTCGGCATCATCCTGCGCATGGCCGCCAAGCGGCCCTCTACCCACCACATCGGGGACATCCTGCTGGGCTTTGCGGTGCTGATGTACGGCATGTCCATTATGAGCGACGCCGTCTCCCCTCTGCGGGACAGTCAGGTGTTCATCGACGCCCTGACCTCCTTCTCTAACCCCCTGCTGGGCATTCTGGCGGGTCTGCTGTTCACCAGCGTTATCCAGAGCGCCAGCGCCGCTGTGGGTATTCTCCAGGCGCTGGCCGTCACCGGGGCCATCACCTTTGAGATCGCCCTGCCCATCATCATGGGCATCGCCATCGGCGCGGCGGTGCCGGTGCTGCTGTCGGCTCTGGGGGCCAACGTCAGCGGCAAGCGCACGGCCTTTGTATATCTGCTGATCGACGTGCTGGGCGTGGTGATCTGGGCCACCGTGTTTTACGCCGTCAATGCCATCGTGCATTTCGATTTCCTGACCATGACCATGACTGCCGTGTCTATTGCCCTGATGAACACCCTGTTCCGTCTGGCCACGGTCATTGTGCTGGCGCCGCTTATCGGAGTGTTGGAAAAGTGCGTGTGCCTGCTGATCCCGGAGAACCCCGAAAGCGTCCGGGAGGAGCAGGAGATGGACCGGCTGGAGGAGCGCTTTCTGCTGCACCCGGCTCTGGCCCTGGAGCAGAGCCGCCAGGTCACCGACGCCATGGCCCGGCGGGCCATGGACAACCTGCTTCGGGCCATGGATCTGGTGCACAAATTCAGCGACAAGGGCTGCCGGGCAGTGGAGGATGCCGAAAACGCCATCGACCGCTACGAGGACCGGCTGGGCACCTATCTGATGAAGATCACCGGCAAGGAGCTGTCCCAGCGGCAAAGCGAGGAGGTGTCCAAGTATCTGCACACCATCTCCGACTTTGAGCGCATTTCCGACCACGCCCTGAACATCTGCGACGCCGCCCGGGAGATCAACGCCAAAAGCGTGGTGTTCTCCCCGGAGGCCGAGCGGGAGCTGCGGACCCTGGAGCAGGCCATCACCGAGATCCTGCACCTGGCCGTCGGGGCCTTCGTCTCCGGCGACCTGGAGGGCGCCTCCCGGGTGGAGCCGCTGGAGGAGATCGTGGACGGCCTGTGCGACGAGATGAAGCTGCACCATGTGGACCGCCTGCAAAAGGGCGTGTGCACTCTGAACCAGGGCTTTATCTTCAACGACCTGCTGACCAACTATGAGCGGGTGGCGGACCACTGCTCCAACATCGCCGTGGCCATGATCGAGCTGGAATCCGACTCCTTCGACACCCATGAGTACCTCAACAGCGTCAAGGCCATGAAGTCCGCCTCCTTCGCCCGGTACTTCGCCGAATATCAGAAGAAATACACCCTGTAACCGGGGCTTATCCTGTTTTTCCCGCCGCGTCTGCGGCGGGAAAAATTTTTTCAAAAAATTTTCGCAAAAAAAGAGGATTCCGAGAATTTTAGGGGTATCTATAGATATCACGGGAATTCCGGCCGGACAGGAGGTGCAGCCATGCCGTTTCCCCAGAGCTTTCTGGACGAGCTGATCGCCCGGAACGATATCGTGGACGTGGTGGGCTCCTATGTGTCCCTGACGCCCAAGGGAGGCAGCTTCTGGGGCTGCTGCCCCTTCCACAACGAAAAGACCCCCTCCTTCCATGTGCTGCCGGACAAGCAGTTTTATCACTGCTTCGGCTGCAAAAAGGGCGGCGGCGTCATCAACTTCGTCATGGACATCGAGAATCTGTCCTATCCCGACGCGGTGCGGTTTCTGGCCAAGCGGGCCAACATCCCGGTGCCGGAGGAGGCCAGCGACGGCACGGAGAAGCTCCGCCGCCGGATGCTGGAGCTGAACCGGGACGCCGCCCGGTGGTACTATCAGACCCTCCAGGCCCCGGAGGGCCAGGCCGTCCGGGACTATCTGGACCGGCGGCAGATCCACCGGAAGATCGCCGTGCGCTTCGGCATGGGGGCCGCGCCGGACAGCTGGGACGCCCTGCTGACCGCCATGACCGCCAGGGGCTATTCCAAGGACGAGCTGATCCGGGCGGGCCTGGCCGTCAGCGGAAAGAACGGGCACATATACGACAAGTTCCGCAACCGGCTGATCCTGCCGGTGATCGACGTGCGGGGCGACGTGGTGGGCTTCGGCAGCCGGGTGCTGGACAAGTCCGAGCCCAAGTATATGAACACCCCCGAAACCCTTACATACAGCAAGCGCCGGGTGCTGTACGGACTGAACCTGGCCAAAAAGACCAAGCGGCCCAACATCATCCTGTGCGAGGGCAATCTGGACGTGGTGACCCTGCACCAGGCGGGGTTCGACAACGCCGTGGCCTCCATGGGCACGGCGCTGACGGTGGAGCAGACCCGGCTGCTGTCCCGGTATACCAAGGAGCTGGTGCTGTGCTACGACAACGATAAGGCGGGGGCACTGGCCACCCAGCGGGCTCTGGAGCTGCTGAACCGGTCGGAGTTCACCGTTCGGGTGCTGCGGCTGCCCAACCGGCTGGTGGACGGGGAATATGTGAAGCAGGACGCTGACGATTTCATCAAATTCCAGGGGCCGGAGGCCTTTGAGCGGCTGCTGTCCGGCAGCGCCAACGGCATCGAGTTCCGGCTGCACGAGATCGCCTGGAAGTATGACCTGCGGGACGATCAGGCCCGGGTGGCCTATGCCCAGGAGGTCAGTGGGGTGCTGTGCACCCTGGAAAACGCCGTGGAGCGGGAAATCTACACCACCCGGGCGGCGGAGGCGGCGGGGCTGACGCCGGAGGCCCTGAAAATGGAGGTGCAGCGGTCCTTCCGCCGCATGGCCGCCAAGGAGAAAAAGACCCGGGAGCGCCGGGAGCTGAACCCGGCGGCGTCCCTGCAGCCCCAGGAGCGTGGCCTGCGGTACGACAACCTCCGCAGCGCCCTGGCGGAGGAGGGGGTCATCCGGCTTCTGCTGCTGGACGACAGCCTGTTCGGCGACACGCCGCCGGTTCCGGCGGAGTCGTTCTCCTCGCCGCTGCTGGGCCGGGTATACGCCAGCCTGTGGGAGAGCCACATGGCCGGGCGGCCTTTGAGCATCTCCTCCCTCAGCGGGGAGCTGACTGGCGAGGAGATGAGCCACCTGACCGGGGTGGTGCAGAAGCCGGAGTCCCCTGCCGGAGGGGAGCGGGCCCTGGCGGATTACTGCCGGGTCATCCGGGAAGAAGCGCAGAAACGCATCGCCGGGGCGGGAACGGACCCCCTGGCGGCTGCGGCGGAGAAATATAAAAATAAAAAGGGCTATGGAGGAAAGCACAATGACGGATAAAGTTTATACCCAACAGGAGCTGAAGGAAATGGCGGACCAGCTGCTGGCCGCCGATGACAAGAAGAAGGCCGGAAAGGCCGCCGCCCAGAAGGCCGAGGAAGCAAAGCCCGCGGCGGACAAGGCCCTGGAGGAGAAGCTGGCCAAGTGCCCGGCGGCGGCGCTGCTGGCCGGGAACGAGAAGCTCCGGGAGCTGTTTATCAAGGGCAAGAGGAAGGGCCGCCTGGAGCCGGCGGAGCTGTCCGAGGTGGTGGACCCCCTGGACCTGGACGGCGACCAGATGGACCGCATCTATGACTCCCTGGCGGACCTGGGCATCGACATCGTCACCGAGGATTTCACCAACGACATCCCCGAGGACATGGAGCCCGCCATGGAGGAGATCGCCGAGATCGAGGAGGAGGAGCTGGTCGACCCCAACACCCTGGTGGATAGCTTCAACATCGACGACCCGGTGCGCATGTATCTGAAGGAGATCGGCAAGGTGCCCCTGCTGACCGGCGACCAGGAGGTCCGCCTGGCCACCGCCATGTCCGCCGGGAACGCCGCCAAGGAGCGGCTGGCCCAGGTGGAGGCCGGGGAGCTGACCCTGACCGATGAGGAGCTGGCCCAGGCCAAGGCGGAGCTGAAGGCCGGGGAAAAAGCCAAAAAACAGCTGGTCGAGGCCAACCTGCGTCTGGTGGTGTCCATCGCCAAGCGCTATGTGGGCCGGGGCATGCTGTTCCTGGACCTGATCCAGGAGGGCAACCTGGGCCTGATCAAGGCCGTGGAGAAATTCGACCACACCAAGGGCTATAAATTCTCCACCTATGCCACCTGGTGGATCCGCCAGGCCATCACCCGGGCCATCGCCGACCAGGCCCGCACCATCCGCATCCCCGTCCACATGGTGGAAACCATCAACAAGATCATCCGGGTGTCCCGGCAGCTGCTGCAGGAGCTGGGCCACGACCCCTCCCCCGAGGAGATCGCCGAGGAGATGAACATGCCCGTGGACAAGGTCCGGGAAATTCTGAAGATCGCCCAGGAGCCGGTGTCCCTGGAGACCCCCATCGGCGAGGAGGAGGACTCCCATCTGGGGGACTTCATCCCCGACGAGGGCGCGTCCGAGCCCAGCGAGGCTGCCAGCTATACCCTGCTGAAGGAGCAGCTGGTGTCCGTGCTCAGCACCCTGACCCCCCGGGAGGAGAAGGTGCTGAAGCTGCGCTTCGGCCTGGAGGACGGCCGCACCCGCACCCTGGAGGAGGTGGGAAAGGAGTTCAACGTCACCCGCGAGCGCATCCGCCAGATCGAGGCCAAGGCCCTGCGGAAGCTCCGCCATCCCTCCCGCAGCAAGAAGCTCAAGGACTTTCTGAACTGAGGTGACGGGCCATGACGCTGGATTTTGACCGCATGCCCTCCCTGGTGCAGCCCCGGTTCAAGGGCGGCCAGGGGGAGGCCGAGACCCGGATCTTTCAGGACGACATGGGGAAGATCCTGCGGCTGACGCTTCAGCCCGGCTCCTCCATCGGCCTGCACACCCATGAGGACAGCTGCGAGATCATGTACTTCCTGTCCGGCACCGGGGTGTGCCTGGACGACGGCGCGGAGGTGCCGGTGGGCCCGGGCCTGTGCCACTACTGCCCCCGGGGCCACAGCCACAGTGTTGTCAATACCGGCACAGAGCCTCTGGTGATCCTGGGCATCGTGCCCAATGCAAAATAAAGCAAAGGGAAAGAGCATATCCATATGAACCTGCAAGAATTTTTCGCGGAAAATCCCCGGGTGGCCATCGCTTTTTCCGGCGGGGTGGACTCGTCCTACCTGCTGTATGCCGCCCTGCACTACGGGGCCCGGGCAAGGGCCTATTATGTAAATTCCGCCTTCCAGCCGGCCTTTGAGCTGGAGGACGCCCGGCGTCTGGCCGGGGAACTGAACGCCGACATGAAGGTCCTGCCGGTGGACGTGCTGGCGTCGGAAACCGTAACGGCCAACCCGCCGGACCGGTGCTATCACTGCAAGCAGATGATCTTCCGCACCATCCTGGCCGCGGCGGAGGCGGACGGCTTCACCGTGCTGCTGGACGGCACCAACGCCTCCGACGACGCCGGAGACCGGCCCGGTATGCGGGCCCTGCGGGAGCTGGCGGTGCGGTCGCCTCTGCGGGAGTGCGGCCTGACCAAGCGGGATGTCCGCATGCTGTCCCGGGACGCAGGACTGTTTACCTGGGACAAGCCCGCATACGCCTGCCTGGCCACCCGCATCCCCACCGGACAGCCCATTACGGCTCGGGATCTGGCCGTTACCGAGGCGGCGGTGGGCCGCAGCGCCAAAATTCAGCTGCCCGCCGCCCAGATGCCGAGGCTGCTGGAGCACCGGCAGGAGATTTTGCAGCGCCTGGGGCCGGATTATGACGGCGTATGGCTGGATTTGGAGGGACGAGGATGAACAGCGAGATCCGCAAAATGCTGGAGGCCGTGCAGCAGGGCGCCATGTCCGTAGACGAGGCGCTGCTGGCCATCAAGAAGGAGCCCTTCACTGACATCGGTTATGCAAAAGTGGACATGCACCGGGGCATCCGCCAGGGGGCGGCGGAGGTGATCTACGGCGCGGGAAAAACCGTCGCCCAGATGATCGGCATCGTGGGCGTCATGCGCCAGCACGGCCAGAAAACCATTCTCATCACCCGCCTGTCGCCGGAGTCGGCGGCGGAGATCGCCGCCGCGTATCCTCTGGACTATCACGATGATGCCCGGTGCGGCATCATCGGCGCTGTGCCGGAGCCTGACGGCATCGGCCGCATCGTTATCGCTACCGGCGGCACCAGCGACGTCCCCGTGGCGGAGGAGGCCGCCCTGACGGCGGAGGTCCACGGCAACGAAGTGCTGCGGCTGTACGATGTGGGGGTGGCGGGCCTGCACCGGACCCTGCACCATATGGACGATATCATGAGCGCGTCGGTGATCGTGGCCATTGCCGGCATGGAGGGGGCCCTGGCCAGCGTCATCGGCGGCCTGGCGGACTGCCCGGTGATCGCCGTGCCCACCAGCGTGGGCTACGGCGCGTCCTTCGGCGGCGTGTCGGCTCTGCTGTCCATGCTGAACTCCTGCGCCAGCGGCGTGTCGGTGGTGAACATCGACAACGGCTTCGGCGCGGGGTATCTGGCCAGTATGATCAATCACATGGAGGTGAAAAAATGAGGACCCTGTATCTGGACTGCGGCATGGGCGCTGCCGGGGATATGCTGACGGCGGCCCTGTTGGAACTGCACCCGGACAGAGAGGGCTTTATCCGCAGGATGAATGCCGTGCTGAATGGAAAAGCAGTGGTTTCCGCCGTGGCCGATAAAAAATGCGGCATTGTTGGTACCCATGTTTCCGTTCTGATCAACGGCGAGGAAGAAGGGGAGCATGAGCATCACCACCATCATCACCACTATGACGAAAACGGTGTGTGCAGCTGCGGCCATCATCACGACCACGATGATGATGACGACGAGGATGAGCACGAGCATCACCACGATCACGATGAAGATGATGACCACGATGAGCATGAGCACCATCATCACGATCATGACGACCACGACCATTGCTGCTGCGGCCACCATCACGACCACGATGATGACGATGACGAGGACGAGCACGAGCATCATCACGACCATGACGGCCACTGCTGCTGCGGCCATCACCATCATCATGACCACGACGCCGACGAGGTGTTCACCAGCTGGGGCGTCGAGACGGCCCGCAAGTTCACCAAGGCAGAAGTGGAGCACGCCCTCACCGAGCTGGATACCGGCAATTACGGCATGATCCTGCGCAGCAAGGGCATCGTGGACGGCGGCGCAGACGGCTGGCTGGAGTTCGACTATGTGCCCGGCGAGTGGGAAGTGCGTGCCCGCGGTGCAGATGTGGGCGGCAAGCTGGTGGTCATCGGCTCCAAGCTGAACGAAAAGGCCATTGCAGAGCTGTTCGGCTGCTGAACCCTTCTTCCGGCGCTCCGCGCCAGCTCCTGCAGCGAGGGAGCAAAGAGGACGAATCATCGATAAGGAGAAACCATTCCTATGGCAAAAGAAATTCCGGTCTACCTGTTTGTGGGCTTTCTGGAAAGCGGCAAGACCAAATTCATTCAGGAGACCTTTGAAGACCCCAACTTTGACTCCGGCGACAAGACCCTGCTGCTGATCTGCGAAGAGGGCGAAGAAGAGTATAATCCCAAAAAGTTCGCCTTTCCCGGCGTGACCGTCAAGGTGCTGGAGGACAAGGCCGAGCTGAACCCGCAGAACCTGCTCAAGCTGGAAAAGGAATCCGGCGCAGGCCGTGTGGTCATTGAGTACAACGGCATGTGGCTGCTGCAGGATCTGGCCGAAGCTCTGCCTGAGAGCTGGATCGTGTACCAGTGCATCGCCACCGCTGACGGCACCACCGCCCTGACCTACGCCCGCGACAACTCCATGCGCAGCCTGCTGCTGGACAAGATCGCCCGCAGTGAGCTGATCGTGTTCAACCGCGCCGAAGCTGTGAACAACGACGCCGCCCGTCAGGAGCTGCACAAGCTGGTGCGTCAGGCTTCCCGCAAGTGCGACATCGCCTACGAGTTTGCCGACGGCAGCGTGGCCTATGACG
>OHCE01000797.1_pt1 | contig 13067 bp, 10 predicted proteins | sample 1577571 | NCBI WGS metagenome assembly OHCE01 (sample SAMEA3879505, study PRJEB24766) | human gut metagenome | biome: human-associated habitat; feature: feces | place: USA | collected 1985/1987 | reverse complement strand
GCAAGATATTTACACTAAAATAAACGAATCAAAAGGCCAGCATATTCCAAATGCAACTGTATTAATATCAAAAAGTTCAAATATATATAATGTTAATAACGCAAATCGAAATGAACTTATAGTTAGTAATATTGTAGACTCAATGTCAGATTCAGATATTATGAGCTTTTTGACCTACCAGAATGCTGGTGGAATGAACACCGATTTTACGAGTGTCAAAAGTGCGTTGAAATGGGATCCGATTTATTACAGCAGAACTGCTAATGCTAGTTATGGAATTGGTTTAGCAGCAGTTATACTCAATGATGAGGCTATGGGGTATAACTCTAAAATTATTTTTATTACTGACAGCAGTGTATCAGTTGACAGTAGATTTCTTAAGCTTGCAATTAATAACAAGATACCTATTTACTTTTTCTGTATTGGTGATTTTAATACAGCTGCATTGATAGGTTATGCACAGCTGACAGGTGGCAAGGTATACTCTGCTAAAACCGCTGCTGAAATAAATCAAAGCTGCAATGAAATAGGTCCTAAGACCTTTGTTGGAGAAACAGACACTGATGGTGACGGTTTTACAGATATTGAAGAAATGAGCGGTCTTATTGTAAGCTCAAATTGCAAAATTGTTAATACCGATTATATGAAAGCTGACACGGATGATGACGGCCTTGATGACAATGAAGAAGTCGATGTTGAGCTTACGAAGGTTGAAGTACCTGGAAAACAGGGCAATCCTTCAACGTTCAAATACTATCATCATATGTGGTCGGATCCGACAGAAAAATATTGTTGGGGAAGCGATAGCGATGCATCTAAGCACACATTACGATTATATGAAGACGGAGAATATAAATGCAGTAGATGCATTTTTCATAAAAAGTCACCGAGTTTACAGGACAAAGAAATCCTATCAGATGAAGACTATTTGACGGTAGAGTCGCTGCTAAAGACTATAAATTACTATGAAAGCAAACGAAATGCACCAGTTAATTCCTGGAACAGAACACATTCCGAAATGAAATTTATAGCTAAAATAGATGAAATTAGGAGAAAAGAGCCTTATCGAAACAAATATGATTTAATGGATAATTGTGGTTACTGCTATTCGGAAATTTTGAATTCACAACAGTATAAAGAATTGATGTCGCAATCACCAAGCATTTGTGAAGTGGTGTATAATACAGTTGACGATGATGATTTAAAAGGAAGAAAGTTTTGGGAACAAAAAGGATTACCTCAGATAATACTAGAAGAAATAACCACCAGCGTGTATGATGATCTTTCAACCATTACAACACTATTCAATCTAGGAGTATGTAATAATTCAAACGAAGTACAGCAGGAAGTTGCATTAGGTATAACAAAAGAACTTTTAACTTTTGCAATTGGAGAAATTACAGGAAGTGAAAAAATTAGATTTATTACTTCTGTATTATTTGAAAGCGTAAAAGAGTATAGTAGTAATAATACAAAAGTTGAACTTGGAGATGTATTTATTCATGTTACTATTACATCTTCAACTTCAAATATGTGTTATGAAAAAATGATTTTTTGGTATAAAGGAGATCAATTAATTAATATGCGCTATGCATATTAACTAATGTGGGGGTGTTGATATGTTTGCACCAAGATGTCCATGGTGTGGAGAAATAATTCCAATAAACTTTAAAAGAAGAGAACTTCGTTTTATGACGGATTTTTGTTCAAAGTGCGGACACGAGATCAAACTAAAAAAAGACAGCAGGCAATTCTGGTTAAATGCCTTATGCAATGCATCTTTGGTCGCACTGCCAGCTATTAAATATGAAAATACAGTTTCTTCACATATAGGTATCCGTACTATAAGAAGTTTCGACCACCCATATGTTAAAGTCAGCAAGCATTATGTTCCCGAAAAAAGAGCAAAATATAAAATAGTATGGGATCAGAAGAATGTCAAACACCCTAATTTTTGGATCATAGAAGATACTGTCATAATACTGTGTTTTGTAGATAAAAATGATATCGCAATTTCGCCGATGATAGCCGCAGCTTTATACACTATCGAAAAGGTCGATAAATGCACCTCGAAAGGGATACTTTCTTTTGTAAAGTATGGACTGCTTGACAAGGACTATGCTGCGGGGACAAATTTTCTTGTATACTGTGAAAATAAAGTTGTCGGCAGAGGTGTTCTTGAAGATGATATACATTATCCGTCATTTTGAAATCACAGTAAATATATAACATAAATAGTGCATAGGAGAAATGAATATGAGAGTATACTGTCGATGTGGAAATATGCTTACAAATCAGCTTGACCCTAACGATACGGAATATTATGTTTATTCAGACAGAGAATGGTGTGAGATACAGAAAAACGAATACATACACGTTTTGGACATTCCCTATCCTCGCTATAATGTTTGGCATTGCGAAAAATGTGGCAGAATAACTTTGTTTGATGATTCTTACAATTTAGTAAAAGTATATAAGCCGGAAGAATAGTCGTTTAAGATCATAACACAAACTTTGCCCTCGGAGAACAACATTGAAACAGCTTTTAAATTTCGAGATACAAATTTACGATATCATAAAAACGTCCTGCACAAACAGCACGAACACACCCTCGTCTGCCTGCGATGACCTTTACAAGACCAGGTTTATTTTTGCTGACGGCGAGACGATATTTTCCCCTGCACATTTTTGTCAAAAACTTAAAAGCCGTGGTTTGCAGGGCGTTTCGATAGCCCGAAATGGCGATCAACTTGCCTTGCCCGAAAGCGCATTTGAGTTTGATAAGATTTGCTTTCTTGAAACAAAATTCAAAAGCAAACAGAGCATTTGGACGATCAAAAGAGTTTGGCAAGACACCCATTGGTATGTAACATACCGTGAGATAAGCGGAGTGAAGAAAGCGCTTTTTTACAAGGTCTGCCCAAGCAGTCCCGATATCAAACAATGTATATTCGATCTGAAAAATGCGATACAAAGCGCACAAAAGCTTTGCGATACTATCGGCTATCACGGCTTTGAAGAAGATTTCCAAGAAGCCCACCGTCTTTTGAATGATACCGACCGCCTTGACAACGTGCTGAACGGCGCTTTGTCCGCCTGCGTTTTCGCAGGAATGGGAAGCTGGAACGACGAAGTTGCGGCGATATGCGAGGATAAAAATATCCCCCAGCACCAATACACCGAGGTCACAAACGCCCTGTTTTCGGCAATTTTGAATGTTATATGCGGAATTTGCAGTTCCTAAAAATATATAATTTATAGGAGAACTAAATATGAGATTTGTATGTCGATGTGGGAATATGCTCACAAAATGACGTTTTGATTATGGCATATAATTTTGGAATAATGGATTTACAAATTCATACCTTTTCAGGGGTAATGAATACTAACGGAAGAATAGATTTGTTTAATGAAAAATGCAATATGAATAGTTCAACTGATATAGGTAGTGTTAATGAGATCACTAACACATCAGATGAATTATTTAGAGTAGGATATATACTAAAGTGATTACGGGTGGTTTTGATGAAAATAAAACTCAAATATATTATGATTTCAATTTTGGTAGTCATAATAATATTGGTTGTTATTGTTTACAGATGCTATTTTTATTATCCCGATATACAAATTAAGGTATCCGGTTTGTATAATGAACACTCAAAGGTCGTATGTTTAAACAATAATTATTATAAAATTCAAGATGGAAATATATATAATTTAGATAATCAAAAAAAGCATATATCAGACAAGCGATAAATATGCATTTGTAAAATCATTCGGCGATTTACTCTGGGTAATTGATAACAGTACCAAAGACAATCTTAAAGTTATAAATTCATCAGGCAAAGTAGTAAAAAGTTATTCAATACCTGATTATACAAAGGATTTTTTTATCAATGACAATGTACTTTTCCTTGTGTCATCTGACGGAATTAAAATATATCAATTATATAACGGAGGTCATACAGAACAAATTTCGGTAGACTATTTTTTGTATTTGAATCAGAAAATTCGTATTTTAAGCTGTATAAATATAGCTGTGAATATGGGGAGTGTTTATATTTTGATATGGATTCAGATAACTATAATGATTCCTATTTTGCTGTCGATTCAAATAGGCAAAATATGATCAGTTCTAATGGAAGAGTCAATTTATTGCTTTATCAACAGGATCGAATAATTTACACCGAATCGTCATTCCGATTTAGAACATTGTATGAATATTCATTTGTCAATTGTCAAGAACATTGCTATAATAATCTTGATATTCGTGATTATGCTCAAGGATTTTTTGAAAATATGCCCTATGTATCCAATGACAAATATATCATATCTGTTGCTCAACGAACTACATCACGTTCAATCACAAGAGACGGAGGACCTACGGCAACTTCCTGCGAAATGTCAAAGCATGAAAACGATTGTTTATACATTATAAATACCGACGACTGCACAAAATCCTTTCGGCACTGCACACGGACTTTTGAGCGGATACTATATGTAGATGATGAAAAGGCGATTACCTATTATAGCGGAGAGTATTTAATATATTCGTTTGATAAATGGGAGATCACAGCCGAGCAGCCTGCAGATGAAATAAAAAGCAGCGGTTCATACACATTTGAATCCTGCGGAGATTATATCTTTGTTTTTGATGATAATTATGATAAACTATTGAATACTATCAGCATAATGTAAGTTATTTTAATTGACCGTTGTACAGACTAAAAATCTGTGCAACGGCCTTTTCTCAAATATGTAATTGAAAAAATGCAAATAGTATCTTATTTGATGATTGCATTACGGCTAAAAATTGCATACTCGTTGCAAAGTCTACACGCTATGTGCGTAAACGAAGTACGGAAGATCAATGGAATTATCGATTGCGAGGATGCTGTGCAGTATCAAAGAGATTAAATCAGAGGTGCCAAGAAAACGGTATGTGATTTTTATTGATACTGCTACAAGTAAAGAGAAAAATTTGGTTGCAGTTGGTGATTACATTGCGGCTGAAAAAATAGTAAAATTGTAGTACGGAGGTAACTTATTGAAGATCGAATTTGAGTATGAGGTAAGGCTGATGATCGAAATTCTCTTTGAAAAGGACTTGATAAATCAGCCTACATACCTTAACATCATCAGAAATTATAGTAATCAAAAGCAGAAGAAAAGTGCATGACTTTGAAAGGACAGGTGACTGAATGTACACAACATTAAAGCAGGAAAGGAACAGACAGCGAACGGTTGTGTTTTACGGACGAGTATCAACGGAGCACGAGGCTCAGATCTCCGCTCTGGATAATCAGCTTCAATGGTATGACAATCAAGCAAAACAGCATAATAACTGGAACGTTATCGACAAATACATTGACGAAGGAATTACGGGAACGCAGACTAAGAAAATACCATCGTTCCTGCAAATGATCGAGGACGCACGGCAAGGAAAATTCGATCTTATAGTTACAAGAGAGGTATGTCGATTCGCACGAAATACGGTTGACACGCTGACGTTTACTCGTGAGCTAAAGAACTTGGGTATTGAGGTTTACTTTGTTGAGGACGACATCTGGACAATGGACGGTGACGGAGAACTCAGACTTACGCTTATGGCTACTCTTGCACAGGACGAGAGCAGAAAAATTTCTGAGCGAGTTCATGTGGGACAATATATCAGCCGCGAGAACGGTGTGCTATACGGGAACGGAAATATTCTTGGGTACGACCGAGTCGGCTCAACCTATGTGATCAATCCGTAGCAGGCGGAAACGGTGATGATAATATATGATTACTTTCTGCTGACAACGGTCACATCAACGATGAAATTATTAGCAAATTGGTATCGAGAATTACGCCGGTTGACAATACAAATTTTGAATGGATAATCAATCTCGGCGAGGAGAAAAGTGAAAAAATACGTTGTACGCTCACAGGCAGAAAAAACTCTGCTGAGTTTACGATTGGTGACGGCGAAAGCTGTCACTTTACATACTGGTTGATAAATTTACTTGGTTTAAACGGTGAAATTGTCATAAAATCTCGTGCAGGTGAGCTGCTGCACAGGCTGCTATTGCACAGAAGAAGTAATTCTTGCAAAGTTTAGGATATCTGAATAGATAACAAAAATTTCACCCCGTGTCTTATGATACGGGGTGTTTTTGTGTGCGAATAAAAAATAATAGAGGTCTGACGTTTGAGCCAGACCTCTATTTTGCTATGGATAATCACTTTTTCTTTATTTTTTTGTAGTCACGCTCTTTGAAACCGACCATGCACCGTAATATTTTGTGCCGTTCACTGTCGTGTAGGAACGGACACGAACGTAATATTTCTTTTTGCCGCTAAGTTTGGAAATTGTGGTCTTGTCGGTCTTGTTGTTTTTTATGGTGACTTTCTTTGCGTTTGTAAACTTGGAGTTAGTTGCATACTGTATCTCATAGCCCGTTGCAGAGCCTTTCTGCGCCCAATCCACGAAAAATGCTTTGGATTTAGACGTAAGCTTTTGTATCTCCTGCTTGGCAGGGTTTATGGTAAAGGTCTTTGTGATAATGCCACCATATTTGCCTTTGCCTGTTATCTTGACAATTGCCTTGCCGATTTTTTTGTTGTTTGAGTAGGAAGTTGTGTAATCAGTTCCGTTTTTCAGGACAGTGCCGTTGTATTTCACAGTAATGTTCTGTGTTATAGCCTTGCCTGTGTATGCCTTGGTGGAAATGCCAGAAACGGAAGCTTTTGTGATATCATATTTTGCGGTCTTTATGTTTTTTATGTCAGACCATGGACCATAATAAGTCTTGCTTCCAATGTTTGTGTAGGAACGCACACGGACGTAGTAGGTCTTATCGGCTGTCAGACCACTTATTGTCAGGTTATCTGGCTTGTTGGCAGTGAGGTGTTTGGAAGCCGCACCGCTCATGTTTGCACTGGTGGAATACTGAATGTCATAGCCTGTGGCAGAGCCTTTCTGCGCCCAATCCACAAAGAAGCCTTTGTATCTTGTTTCAAGCTTTTGTATGGTCTGCTTGGCAGGGATAATGTCAAAGCCTGCGGTATAACTGCCGTAGTAGTTGCCCATGCCTGAGATAGTGATGTTAGCGTGACCGATTTTAACATTGTTCGTGACTATCACACGATAGTCGATGTTCTTACGGAGAACTTTGCTTCCGTCCTTAACAGTGACTGTCGGAATAATTGCACTGCCTGTGTACTGTGCAGTGCTTGCATAGGAACAGCCTGATGTTGGAAGCTTTTTTGTGGTGACCTTTACGGTGCAGACAGCAGACCTTCCGTTAGGCAGGGAGGCTGTTATCTTTGCTGTGCCTTTGCCCGTGGCGGTCACAATGCCGTTTTTTACTGTGGCAACGGCTGTGTTGGAGCTTTTCCATGTTACTGTCTGAGGAGTGTCTGAGGTCACGCTGGCTTTTAGGGTAATGCTGTCGCCGTATGTGACTTCTTTTGACGTGGAGTCAAGAGTTATCTGTGTATTGTCACTGCTGATAGGATAGCTTTTCAGGTCGGGCAGACTTGAAAGTGTCACGGCATAGTCGCTGTTATAGACCTTTTGCCACATACTTTTCTCGGTATATTTCTCAGAGCTTGATATGCAAAACTCACCGCTCCATGTGCCGAAATATGACCATGCGGTGTTTGCATCAAAGGCTTTGTCAAGGTCGAAAAGACAGCCGTTTTCTGTAAGGGCAACTATTTTTCCGTTTGGTGAACAGTCTGTGGCTTCAAGATATTTTGAGCTTTGGGCTGAATAATCTCTTGTGCCTGGGTAGATATCCTCTCCGATTATGTCAACATATTCGTCGCCAGGATACCAATTTGCCGCCTGACCATTCCATACCCATATGATATTGTCAAGCTTGTATTCATTCGTGAGCTTATCATATATTGCCTGCCAAAGCTTTTTGTAGGCTTCCGAGCCGTCTGCACCCCACCAGAACCAACCGCCGCTTGCCTCGTGGAGCGGTCTGAACAGTACCGGAACGTCTGCGTCGGAAAGACGTTTGAGTTGTTTGGCGATCTCGTCAACGTCGCTCATAAGAGTGTTGTAGCCCTTAGGGTCTGAGCCGTTCATTATTTTGGTAAGCGAGAACTTTGAGCGGTCAACGTTTTTGGTGTAAAAACCACCCCACCAACGTGGATTTCCGCCGTCTGTACCTGAGAGAAGATATTTGTCAGGGACGTTCCAATGCCAGCAGAATGTTACTATTCCACCTGCCCGTGAGAACTCGATAGCCTTTTCTACAGCGTCGGAGGTGTCACCGTTCTGGACACGGCATGGAGTATAGCGCATAAAGTCAAGACCCAACATAGCAGGGGTCTGACCTGTGGCGGACTTTATAGCTTTGAACTCAGTGCCGTTAAGACCACCGTCGCAATACTGCCCAGTTATGACCTTTTTGCCGTAAACGTCTTTCATATAGCTGTAAAGACGCTGTGTGCTTTGTGAAGCGTATGGGTCAACGAGATTTTCAGCGGCAGTGTAGGCATTTGAAGAGCTCATTTTTTCAATGGTTATGTAGTCGAGAGTAAAATATCCCCACGACATTGTTATTTTGACAGTGTTCTGACCCTTTTTGAGATAAATGCCATTCACTGTGGACGCTTTATAGGCAGAGCCGTTTGCACTGCTGAAAGTGCCTGCATTTGAGCCGTTTACAGAAAGGTTGTTTATCTTATTCGAGCCTTCACCGCGGCTGTAAAGCTTTATTCTGTAGTATCCGCTTTCGCTGACTGTAACAGTCTGTGACCATGTGCAGCTTGAGTCTGAAAAACGAACTGACCTAGAGCTTGATGCGGAGCTGTCTGTTTGGATATAGGCAGAGCCACCTAAAGTGCCGTTTTCGGCTTCGTATTTAAGCGTCTGCTGTGCAAAAACAGAAAGCTGAGCCGAGCCTGTGGTGAGCATTGCCACACTTAAAAATGCGGCTGCGACCTTTTTGATATTGAACTTCATAGATGTTTTTTCCTTGTTATATTATTTACTGATAAAGCTAAGAGCTTAAAAGCATACGTTTATTTTAGCATAATTTTTGTGAATTGTAAACAATATATCAAGGCTAATTATAAGATGATTTGTAAACTTTAATTTTGCTTATTTCATTAGCCAAATTTCGCAGACGTATTCGGAAGAGGATGAATAATCACCGTTAGGTTTTAGCTGGCTACGACACATATCATATATTGCGCAGCCGAAATATTTGTAATCCAGTCTTTGTGAATAAACTGTAAGTGTGCCTTCTTCATCAGTGAAAAGCTCGTTTGAAAAATTCACCTTTTTGGCATATTCAAATACTTCATCATAGCTTTTACAGCAGTTCATTACATAGCTTACCCTTATAAATTCACTGTCTGAGGGAAGTCCAACGTCGCTGAGGTTGCTTTTTAGCTTATCCAATGTTATTTCATTGCAAGTATCGATCTCGCCTTCACTTTCCACATAAGTCAATGTTTCAAGACTTATTGACAGCAGACTGTCAAGCTGTCCGCAGACCCTCAGAGGTGCATAGCCTCTGCTTTCACGTTTTTTATTTATTTTGTCTACCAGTATTCTGCTCAGCTCATTTGCTCCGTCCTCGGAATAATATGACGGCTCAGGCTCGGCTGGAGCTGTGTTATCCTCCTGCTGAACGTTATTTTCATCAGGCTGATTTTCGCCATTATTTTCTTCAGGCAGGGTTGTTGTAGTGGTAGTAGTTCCAGCCGTGCCTGTTGAAGCCTGCCTAATACCGCCTGAAATTTTGTCTATCTCATCTGCCGTTGGTGCAGGTGCGGTGGTGGTAGTAGGTACAGTTGTTGTGGCGGCAGTCGTTGTCTGCGGTATGGTCGTTACAGTGGCAGAAGTTGTCACAGCTTTTGCAGGCTCAGGTGTTTTAGTTTCTACGGCATTGTTTTTCTTGCTGACAACGGCAAACACTGACGATGCGACTATGATAGCGACTGCAACACAAACCATTGGTATGGTTCTTTTGCGTGACGTGTTTACCTTTATAAGTAATTCTTTACGCTCGTTGACGATGGACATACAGGCAAAGCAGAAAGTAGAATCATCGTGAAGCTCGCTGCCACAGTGAGGACAAGTTCTCATTTTTTACGCTCCCTTGATTTGGTTATTTTAATTCTATCACATTTTTTGTAAATTGTAAATATGTTTGAGACGTTTTGCATGATTTTTAAGAATGCTCACTGTCTATGCAGGCTTTTATTTGACATTTCGTCATTCATGTGATATAATCATAGTGTGAGCGAGCTATGCGATAGCGTAAACGTTCTAGGTTTATGAGGAAAGTCCGAGCATCATAGAGCAGGATAGCTGATAACGTCAGCCGAGGGTGACCTTAGAGCCAGTGCAACAGAAATATACCGCCAACTTTTGTTGGTAAGGGTGGAAAGGTGGGGTAAAAGCCCACCAGAATGGCGGAGACGTCATTGCTATGTAAACCTTATCCGATGCAACACCAATGGTAGCTTGCAAGTCAATGGCTGCTCGTCAGACTTGGGGCTATAGGTGGCTAGAGCTGTGCGGCGACGTACAGTCCAGATAGATTATCGCACTCGACAAAACTCGGCTTATCGGTTCGGTCACATTTGCTCCGTCAGTTAAACTTTTTTTAAGCTTAACTACGGGGCTTGTTTTTTAATAATATATAAATTTGGTCATTTGTTTTGTGCATTATAAATAAATTTCTATAATTCCCCTTGTGATTTTACAGAAAATATGTTATAATGATACTGGACGTATTTATATAAGCAGAGGAGGGCTGTTTGTATGGAAATACCAGCTAAGACCTATAACGAAAAGTTCGAGAGCTTTTTGAAAATACTTGAAAGCGATGACAGATTTGATAATGTGTGCAAGAATTTTCTTGAAAGTATTTGCTCTGCACTTTATGTCAATGCGGCTACGGTAACAGTTTCAGGTTATGAAAACTCAGAACCTTTGAGTTATGAATTGATCGCTGATACACATAAATATACTGTATTTGCTTTTGATAAAGAATTTAATAGAAATAGATACAATGCAATGAAAAAAGCACTTATGCAAACTGGTATCCACGTTGCGGATAAGGCTCATCCGAATGGAGATGCGGAGGAAATATCCCTGCGTGGGGTGGTGTATCCTTGTTCACTCACTTGTGCTGTCAAGGACACCAATAAGTATGTTGCATATTTCAATCTTTTGTCCTCTGATCCTGGGAGAGTATGGTCCCCTGAGGAGATACAGCTAGCCTCACGTCTGACATATATACTTTCCGGCATGCTCCATACTAGGAGAGCGGCTGAACATGCAGAAAGCACTACTCGCACGCTTACTGATGTTATGGATAATATGAATTCCTATGTGCTTGCAGTGGCACAGGACAGTGGTGAGATAGTTTTTGCCAGCAAGAGCTTTGAACAGTATTTGGGGAAACTGGTCGGCAAAAAGGAAAGTGACGTTTTCAGCAAGACTTGGTGTGAGCTTCCTGCTCATAAGGAAGGAATGCTTTTTGGAGGAGATTATTATTCCGAGATCATGAACAAATGGTTCAATGTGTCGGAAAAACTCATAAAATGGCATGACGGCAGAACTATCAGACTTTGCACACTTAATGATATCTCAGAAAAGATAAATTATGAGAGGGTCATCGAAAAGCAGGTCTTTTACGATAATCTCACAGGTCTTCCTAACAGATTAAGTCTTGATAAGAGTATACAGGGCATTATTGAAAGCGATGAGAACAGCACTGTTATGCTCATTGACCTTGATAATTTCAAAAACATAAATGACAGCTATGGTCACAATAATGGTGACCGACTTCTTAAAGAGATAGGTAAATTCTTTGTGGATTTTGCCCAGAAGAATAAAAAGCTGAGCGTTTTTAGATTTGGCAGCGATGAGTTCGTTGTGCTTCTGAGAGATCAGGATCAGGCCGAGATCGACGAGATATGCAAGATCATACATGATAAGTTCAACACAGAGTGGCAGATTGCTAACAGCACTTGCTATTGTACTTGTTCAATGGGCGTTGCGAAGTTCCCGAAGCTTGACGATACTGTAAACACAGTTCTTAAAAGGATCGACCTTGCCATTTCATATGCGAAAAAGCAGGGCAAGAATTGTACTATAAATTATAACGAAACTATCGGCAGGATACTTTCAAGGCAGATCGAACTTGAAAGGCTCATGCACAAGGATATCACAAACGGCTTTGCACATTTCACGGCGTACTATCAGCCTATATTCAGCAGCTCCGAAAAGAAGCTTGTGGGCTGTGAAGCGCTTATGAGGTGGAATCCACCTGAGTTCGGTCAGGTTTCCCCTGCCGAATTTATCCCTATGGCGGAAAGACTTGGCTATATCAATCTCTTGGGCGAGAACATAATAAGGATCGCAGGCAGACAGTGCAAAAAGTGGGCTGACGCAGGGCTTGATTTGAGAATGAACATCAATCTGTCTGTAGGTCAGATAATTGAGCCTGATTTTCTTGACAAGATAGACACACTTTTTGACGAAACAGGCGCACCCCCTGAGAAGATATGTTTTGAGGTCACAGAAAGTCTTGCTATCCATGATATGGAAAAGATGAAGGAGCTTTTGAAGCATATAACAGACAAGGGCGTGAAGATAGCACTGGACGATTTCGGAACGGGATATTCTTCGCTTAACTGCATAAAGGAAATGCCGCTGAATACCATTAAAATAGACAAGTCGTTTATTGATGATATCGCAAAAAATCCTGACACTGCGGTGTTTGTTAAAATGATAGTTAATCTTTCTCACGACCTGCATATAGCAGTTTGCGCAGAGGGCGTTGAGGAACAGGTGCAGTTCGATATCCTGAGAGATCTGGAAACTGACGTTATACAAGGCTATTATTTCGGCAGACCTATGCCGTCAGACAAGTTTGAGGAGAAGTTCCTTAGCGAGAAACTCCAGTCAGTAAAATAAGTCGCCAAAAAAAGAAAGTTCGACCGTCGGGCGTAATACTCGGCGGTCTTATAAATATGTAAAAATCAAAAATAAAGACCTGCAAATAAAAGTCAAGCCCCAATTAAGTGAATTTACAAACAATTCACAA
>OHCE01000790.1_pt1 | contig 13235 bp, 10 predicted proteins | sample 1577571 | NCBI WGS metagenome assembly OHCE01 (sample SAMEA3879505, study PRJEB24766) | human gut metagenome | biome: human-associated habitat; feature: feces | place: USA | collected 1985/1987 | reverse complement strand
GCGCGCGGCGAGCCGCTGAGAAGGCTCACATGCGTGACCGCCGCGGTCTCCACCTCCCAGTCGACGGCGGCAAGCTCTTTTCCATGCACCGCGCATAGCGCCGCGTAGCGCTCCTGCAGCGCGTCGGTCTGCGAGGACGTCTTGCCTGTGATGGTTTTATTCTCCGGCTGCGACCAGACGCTTTCAAAATACGTCAAAAGCTGGGAGACCGAGCTGCCCTCTCCCCCATCCGACACGACGAGCACGTCGCGGTCGATGTTCTGGTTCTCCTGATATGAGCCGAGGAACAAATCGTTCGAATTTCTTCCGCCGAGGATGTATTTGCTCCCGTCGGCGATCAGATACTTGTCGTGCAGACGGTAGTTGAGCTTCCACGGGCGCAGCAGGTCGATGGGATCATAAAAGCGCACCTCCACATTCTCCTCCGCCGCGAGGGCACGGAGAACGCCGCTGTTTTGCAGATGCAGAAAACCGTTCAGCCCGTCGACGATGATGCGCACCCGCACGCCGCGCTGCGCCGCGCCATAGAGCGCGGCCATCAAATCCTGTCCGCTGCCGTCCGCGCGCAGGTCAAAGGTCGAGAAGATGACCTCCCTTTCCGCACTCTCGATGAGCTGCAAGCGCCAGAGCAGCGCACTGTCCGTATCCTCGATGCTCCTCACGCGCTCCTGCGATGCGTCCGTACTCAATCGGGCTTCATACTGGCTCCACAGCTCCCCTGCCGCCTCTTTTTGCGGCAGCGGGACGAGAATGGCTGTCAGCACCCCATATAAAAGGTACACGCCCAGTGCGATGCCAAGCCATTTCAAGATATGTTTTTGCTTCATTTTTCACCTGCTTATCATAAAACGCATGCCGTCAGTTTATCATAAGGGATGCAAGCTGTCCAGCGGCGCGGCGGCGGTAAGTTTTCCCGACCGAAACGCCGCAACTTTCGCCCAAACGGAAATTTCTCGAAAAGAGGTCTTGACAATCCGCCAATTTCCGACCTATACTGTCGGTAAATGAAAAATACCCCACGCGGGTATTGTATTTGCCCCGAAGGAGGAATCAAATTGAAAAAGGAAACCTATGACGTGACCGGCATGAGCTGCGCCGCCTGCTCCAGCCGCGTGGAAAAGGCCGTCGCCAAGCAGCCAGGCGCGCAGCAGGTCGCGGTCAACCTGCTGAAAAACAGCATGGTCGTCGAATACGACGAATCCCAGCTTTCGTCCGCGCAGATCATCGCCGCGGTCGAAAAGGCGGGCTACGGTGCGTCTCTGCATGCAAAGCCCGGCAGCGCCCCCGCCGCGCAGACTGCCGAGACCGGCGGCGCCAGCGCCGCACAGAAGGCGTATAGCGACATGAAAAAGCGTCTCGCCCTCTCGCTCCTCTTCACCATCCCGCTGTTCTATCTCTCGATGGGCCACATGATGGGCTGGCCGCTGCCCGCGTGCTTCCTCGGCATGGAAAATGCGATGACGTTCGCATTCACGCAGTTTTTGCTGCTGCTGCCCATCGTCTATATCAACCGCCAGTACTATATCGTCGGCTTCAAGACGCTGTGGCAGCGCTCGCCGAACATGGATTCGCTGATCGCACTGGGCTCCAGCGCCGCCATCGTGTACGGCATCTACGCCATCTATAAGATCGGCATCGGCTTTGGAAGAATGGACATGGACACGGTGCACACCTATATGATGGAGCTGTACTTCGAGTCCGCAGGCACGATCCTGACGCTCATCACCATGGGCAAGACGATGGAGGCCCGCGCCAAGGGCAAGACCTCTGATGCCATCACAAAGCTCATGGACCTTGCGCCCAAGACCGCGACGGTCGAGCGCAACGGCGTCGAGAGCGTCATCCCCGTCGAGGAGGTCCAACTCGGCGACGTGCTGATCGTCAAGGCGGGCGAGAGCGTCCCCGTCGACGGCGTCGTGCTCGAGGGAACGTCCTCGGTCGACGAATCCGCGCTGACGGGCGAGAGCATCCCCGTCGAAAAGCAGGCGGGAGACAGCGTCATCGGCGCGACCATCAACAAATCCGGCTATTTCAAGATGCGCGCGACCAAAGTCGGCGACGATACCGCCCTTTCCAAGATCGTACGCCTTGTGGACGAGGCCACGAGCTCCAAAGCGCCCATCGCCAAGCTCGCCGATAAGGTCAGCGGCGTGTTCGTCCCCGTCGTCATCACGATCGCCGTCATCGCGACGGCAGCATGGCTGCTGACGGGCCACAGCGTGGAATTTGCGCTGTCCATCGGTATTTCCGTTCTCGTCATCAGCTGCCCCTGCGCGCTGGGTCTCGCCACGCCGACGGCCATCATGGTCGGCACGGGCCGCGGCGCGGTGAACGGCATCCTCATCAAGTCTGCCGAAGCGCTTGAGACGACGCACAGCGTCAACACCGTCGTGCTCGACAAGACCGGCACCATCACGCAGGGCAAGCCCATCGTCACCGACGTCGTCGACGGCGGCATCGGCAGGGACAAACTTCTCTCCGTCGCCGCGTCGCTCGAAAAGCTCTCCGAGCATCCGCTTTCCGAGGCCATCGTGGCCGAGGCAGAGAAGGAATCGCTCACGTTCCTGTCCGTCGACAAATTTGAGCAGATCCCCGGTCAGGGCATCCGCGGCGAGGTCGAGGGCCAGCTCTGCCTTGCCGGCAACCGCCGCATGATGGAAGCAAACCGCATCGAAAAGAGTGACCTGCTCGCACAAGGCGAAGCGCTGGCTGAGGACGGCAAGACGCCGCTCTACTTTGCGCTGGACGGCAAGCTCATCGGCCTCATCGCCGTAGCCGATGTCGTCAAGCCCACGAGCGCGCAGGCCATCGCCGAGCTCTCGAGCATGGGCATTGAAGTCGTCATGCTCACGGGCGACAACGCCAAGACCGCCGAGGCCATCCGCCGTCAGGTCGGCGTGGACCGCGTCGTGGCCGAGGTGCTGCCGCAGGATAAGGAACGCGAAATTCGCCGTCTGCAAGAGGGCGGCAAGAAGGTCGCCATGGTCGGTGACGGCATCAACGATGCGCCCGCCCTTGCGCGCGCAGACGTCGGCATTGCCATCGGCGCCGGTACGGACATCGCCATCGAGTCGGCGGATATTGTGCTGATGCGCAGTGACCTTCTCGACGTCTCGACCGCCGTGCAGTTGAGCCGCGCGGTCATCCGCAACATCAAGGAAAACCTCTTCTGGGCGTTCTTCTACAACGCCATCGGCATTCCCATCGCGGCGGGCGTGTTCTACCCCGCCTTCCAGCTCAAGATGAACCCGATGCTCGGCGCGCTCGCGATGAGCTTCAGCTCGGTGTTTGTGGTGAGCAATGCGCTGCGCCTGCGCTGGTTCAAGGCCAAGCACACGGAGGCAGCACCGAAAACGGTTTCTTCTCCGTCGGATCGCGGAGTGGAGATAGCAAGCAAGGAAATTATGGCAAGTAATGAAAAAGGAGAAACAAACATGGAAAAAGTCATCAGCATTGAGGGCATGGCCTGCATGCATTGCGTGAATCACGTTCAGCAGGCGCTTTCCGCCGTCCCCGGCGTAAAGGAGGCAAAGGTCGATCTCGAGAGCAAGTCCGCCACCGTCAGCGTGGACGGCAGCGTAACCGACGCGGCGCTCAAGGCCGCGGTCGATGAGGCGGGCTATCAGGCCGTCTCCATCCGCTAAGGCCATGAGAGCCGATCGTGATTCCGTCCGCCGCAAGCTCAAAATCGCCCGCGGCCAGCTCGACGGCATTTTGCAGATGATCGACGACGACCGCTACTGCGTGGACATCTCCAACCAGCTTCTCGCCACGCAGTCGCTCCTCAAAAGCGCCAACCAGCAGATCATGCGCGCGCACATCGAAGGCTGCGTGCGCGAGGCTTTGCAGACCGACCATATCGACCCCAAGCTCGAAGAGGCCTTCCAGCTCCTCGAGCGCATGGCGCAGTCGTGACCGCACAAAAAAGGACGACAGCTATTTTTAGCTGTCGTCCTTTTTTGTTATTCGATCAGATCCTCGCGGTCGAGTTTCTTTTCCGAAAGCTGCTGTGCGGTGTGCTCATGTACGAGCTGGAGTACTACCGCCGTGAGGGGAATGAAAAACACAATACCGACAAGGCCGAAGAGCTTGCCGCCAAGCAATGCCGCAAGGAGCGTCCACAGCGGCGCAAGCCCCACGCTGCTGCCAACCACATGCGGGTAAATGAACTGATTTTCCGTGAACTGCACCGCCTGATAGACGATCAGGCACAGCAGCGCCTTCTCCGGCTGGGCAAGCAGCGTCAGCAGTACGCCGATTGCGCAGGAGGCCAGCGCGCCGATGTAGGGAACAAAGGCGAAGGCCGCCGTCAGCGCGGCGGTCAGCCCCGCGTAGGGAATGCCGCACAGGGAGAACGCGAGAAAGATCATCGTGCCGAGGATCACGACCTCCACGCACTGCCCGGACAGGAAACGGGCGTAGGTGGTGTGCGTCAGGCGCGCGATGCGGCAGACCTGATCGGCCTTTCGCTCGCTCAGGTTGGCGTAGAGGAGTCTGCGGCTCTGTTTAGCAAGGCTGCGCCGGTCGAGCAGCACATAAAACATGATGACGATGGCAAAGGTGACGTTGGCCACCGCCGAGACTGTGGTACCGGCAAGATCCACCACCGAGTCGATCAGCGCGCCGGCGCCGGTGAGCGCCTTTTCCAGCACCGTTTTCCAATCGAGCGCGGCGATGCGATCGGTGAGCTCGCTTGTATCCACGCCGTGATCCGAGAGAAGGCGCGCCCAGTCCGGCCAGTTCTCCCTGACCAGTGTGCCGATGCTCTTGAGCGACGCGGCAAGCTGCGGCAGCGCCAGAACGCACAGCAGTACCACGACGATGACCACGCACAAAAGCGTCAGCAGCAGGCTGAGAAGGTCAATGTGTTTTTCCTTTGCCTTTGGCATCAGGCGCGTCAAACGTCCTGCGATGCCCTGCATCGGCACACTGAGGACAAACGCCATCAATAACCCTATGATCACCGGCGTGAAGAGGGTAGCGAGCCTCGTGAGAAACGCCGCGACTTCGTTGAGATTCATCAGCGCGGCATAGAGCGCCACGCCGAACGCGACCAGAAGAAATTGCTGTTTTCCTTTTTTATCCATTGTTCTTTTCTGCACCTTCCGCGCGTTCGCTCTGCCACCGGAGCGGAAGTGCCGAACGCTGTGCATATCCTTTCAGGTTAATTATAGAATGGCTTGCGCTGCATTGCAAGTTCTTTTGCCCGTCGCTTGGTAGTTTCTCCCGCCCGCTGCTTTTTTCGCGCAGACTTTTGCGGAAAATCAACATTTCTCCCCTTGGCGCGGCGGTGATCGTCTGCTATACTGAAAGGAACAAAAGCACATCGGGCGGGCGTTGACGCTTCCGATGGAAAGGAAGGCTCAGAATGAATCGAACGGGGAACGGCGCCGCACTCTGCGAAGATCCGCATGACTTTCTTGTCATGCAGAATCTCTATGACGCGGCGGTTCGGCAGCTCACGTTGAAATTCAATATTCTCAACAGTGAATTCAATGTTCTTTATGCACGCAATCCCATTCATCACATCGACGGGCGCGTCAAATCGCAATCGAGCATCGTCGCCAAGCTCATCAAGCGCGGCCTGCCGCTCTCGATCGAGTCCGCGCGAAAAAACATCAACGACATCGCGGGCGTGCGCGTCGTTTGCAGCTACATCGACGATGTCTACCGCGTGGGCGAGATGCTGGCGCGGCAGACGGATGTGGAGATCGTCAAAAAGCAGGACTACATCCAGACGCCGAACTACAACGGCTACCGCTCGCTGCACATGGACATCAAGGTGCCCGTCTACCTCTCCGACCGGACGGAATACGTCGTGGCGGAGATCCAGCTGCGCACGATCGCCATGGACTTCTGGGCGAGCCTTGAGCACGATATCCGCTACAAGGTCGACAAAACGAAGCTGCCCGAGGGCATCAACGAGGAGATGTTCGAATGCGCGGGCAAGATCGCTGAGATCGACCGCCAGATGCAGGACATGTACCAGCGCATCAAGGCCTCGGATGCCTACAACGAAGATTGAGTCCCCTACATAAAGGAAAAAGGATGCATCGAAAGACGCATCCTTTTTGTTTTTTCACTGCTTTTTGTGATACCCGCAGTCGCAGTAGGGGCCGCCGGAGGCGAGCGTGTACTCGCGCACGAAATCCGACGCGCCGCCCGCGTCGCTCATCGTGTAGTCGAGATGGCACAGCGCGGGCGTCAGATCGTAGAGCCCCAACACCTGCATCAGCGTGCAGATGCCGCAGGTCGTGAAGCGCGCCTCGTAGCCGCTGCCGTCCTCGTACTCGAAAAAGTCCATGTTCCACGAATAGGGGTTGCGGTCGCCCGCGCGCAGCTTCGCCGTCGCCTTCATGCCCTCGATGTCCTTGGGCGTGAACTTTTTCTTTCCGCTCGCGCGGCAGAAAGCCTTCATCGTAGGCGTCATCATCGCCGCGGCGCAGTAGTCCGTCAGCGTTTTGATGTCCGGCCGCTGCGGCATGCACAGGATAAACGCGGCGAGCATCGCGCAGTTGACGATGTTCATTTCGAAGCGGTCGCGCTTGTCAAATTCCGGCAGCTTCGCGATGATCTCGCGATATTTCTTTTTGGCACGCGCCGCAACGTCCTTCGCCTGCTCCGCGGTCAGGTCGAATTCGACCGTCAGGTGCTTTTCAAACGATCCGGCAAACAGCGCCCACATGCCCGCAGGCTTTCCAAGATACTTCATTTGCTCTCCCCTTTTCGAGTTTAATCTCTCAAACTCGTCTGCATTTTTGACTGCCGTCTTGCTTTTGGTCATAGTATACCGAGGGCGGGAGCGCTTGTCAATGCGGCGCAAAAAAGCAGCGGTTCTGATGAACCGCCGCTTTTTTCAGTTGGATTTACTTGCCCTGATAGGCGCGATACAGGAACGTCACGAACATCGTGTTGGAAGTACCGTTCGTCACGTTATTCGCAACCGCCCAGTTAATCGCATCAGCGTAGAACGTGTCGGACTTCACATCGGTGAAGTTCGTGCTGCCGCTCGCGGTGCCCTTGAGCGCACGGTGCAGGAACGTCACGCTCTGGCCGCGGGTGCAGGTCGCATTCGGGGCAAACGTCGTCTCAGTCATGCCGTTCGTGATGCCGTTCTCGACCGCCCAGGCGACGGCTTTGGCGTAATAAGCACTCGCAAGAACGTCCGCGAAGCTGCTTGCCGTCTTCGGCTCGGGGCTGCCGGCAGCGCGCCATAGGAACGTCACGATCTGCGCACGCGTGCAGGACTCGTAGGGGCCAAACATCGTGTCAGACAGGCCGTTGGTGATCCCCTTATCGACTGCCCACTTCACTGCATCGGCAAAGTAAGCGTTCGCGGGAACATCAGCAAAGCTGGTAGCAGCAGTCTTAACGAACTCCGCCTCGACGCTGACCTTGCCATCTGGCATGACAAAGCTGTACTTGCCGTTGCCGAGGTCGGCGAGCGGAAGCAGATCGCCGCTCGCATCCTTGACGGCGAGGCTGCCGAGCTCATAGCCCTCGTTGGGCTTCACCGTGACGGTCACATTCGCGCCCTTGGAGGCGTTGGCCGGGGAAACGGTCACCGTGCCGTTGGGGACAGCGGGAGCGGTCGCGGGATAGGTCGGCGCGCCGGGAACGTAAGGATAGCTCGTGTACTTGTGGCAGACAGAGCAGGTCGTGCCGGGCTTGTGCGTCTCGGTGCACTTGGCATCGCAGCGCGCGCAGATACCGTTCTTGTTGCTCCAGTCGTGACCGAGTTTCTTCAGCGTCTCCGCCTCAACGGTGGTTGCCTGCGTACCAGCCTCGTCCTTGAAGACTCCACCGCATCTGGAGCAGGTGTAGTACTCGTTGTTGCCGTCTTCCGTGCAGGTCGCTTCCTTGGCGCCAGTCTTGGTCATATCGTGGCCGAGGGTCTTGAGCACCCAGCTGTCCTTCTCAATCTCGTTGGTTCCGTTTTCGTCGGAGAAGTACTTGCCGCAGCCGGAGCAGGTCCAGTAGGCCTCGTTGCCGGCCTCGGTGCAGGTGGCAGCCTTGGCATCGGTCTTGGTCAGCTTATGAGCGCCTAATTCGCCATACGGCTGATCACAGGTTTCACAAACCGCCTTTGCAGTACAGGTGGCAGTACCGCCGGTGTGCTTCGAAAATTCACCGTTTGCACCGCACTCAGTGCAGGTCTTCCAATGGCCAGTGCTGTCGCTGGAATAGGTCGTGCCATATGTGTGGGTATGGTCGTCACCCAGCGTCACCTTGATGTATTCGAAGGTATTTCGGAGCAACCAATTCTCTTTACCCACCCCGGCACCTGTATTCAAGTTACATCCGCCGAGGTAATTAAATGTAAAGTTGAGCTTCTCCAAAGCATACTGCTCATAGTCACTTGCAGTCAACGAAGATCCATGGCTTCCGTATCTGCCCTGCGTGTTCAGCTTGGCAAACACCTGCTCACCATCAACAGAAAGAGTCACAAGGCTCGTTTCGGTAGCTTTATCATAGTTATTCTCCAGTTTGACAACAGAATACTCATTGGAGGTTGGCTCTTTCTGATATGCAGGACCGCCAAAGTTGATGTAATCTGTTTTGTTATTTGTAACATCATATGTACCCATATAGATGCTCGGCTCATACAGGAAAATATAGGTCATACCCTTTTCTCTCGTTGCAGTAGAGCTGAAGAGCATATTCTCTTTTGCCTGATTCTTTTCTTTCCACTCGACACACCAATTCTGCGTCGGGTCAAGAGTGAATGGAGTGCTCAGTTTACCCTGATAATCATTGAACTTCACTGTGTTGTCATCGTTCAACGTGGTGCTGCCATGTTTATCACTCACAGTGATGATAACATTGCCATCTGCATCAACAGCGTTCATATCGCTGTTGAAGTTCCACGTAAAGGTGTGTGTCCAATGCGCATACAGGGTCGTACCGTTAAGGTCGTCCTGCATGCCAGAGGGAATCACCGTGTCCAGAGCGGATGCAATCTTGTTCCCGCCAGCAGCCCGATCGAACCAGCCCACAAAGGCGTAGCCTGCGCGGGTGGCCTTCGGCAGCTTGGCTGTCACGGACTGCTTGATGGGAATCACTGCCGTTTTTGAAGCTACCGCCGTTGGCATTATAGGTGACGGTCTTCTCATTCGGAGTCACTGCCTGCTGCTCATAGAGCTGCTGGCAGATGTAGGCCGCGATCTGGCTGTGACCATCCATATTAGGGTGGAGCGCGTTATTCGGAGAAATGCCTTCCTGATTCCGAAGCTCCCGCAGGTCGATTGTCGTGATATCGTAGTGCTTTGCAATCTGCTCGATCACTTCCGCCTGTTTAGGAATATTATTTTGCTCATAATAGGGAATAATTGCGATAATCTCAGCACCCGGATAGGTTGCCTTCATGCGCTGCAGAGAAGCCGCGTAGGCGCTCGCTGTATCCGAATAGGACTGCGCCCAATCGACAGTCTTCGCATAGTCTGCATCGGGATCAAACGTACCGACCGAGCTGTCCGGGTTGCTGCCGCCATAGTACAGGATCACATCCGGCGTGCCATTATCGTCAAGCTTGTTGATTCTATCCTTGCTTGCCATAGAAGCAGCTTTAGAACCGATGGTGCTTCCACTCCACGCCTCATCAATGCCCTCTGCCGCACCAAAGCGGGTGATGATGTCACCCCAGTAATTGCGCTCAAAAGTCATCTCTTTGCCAGTAGTATTATCATAATACAGAGCATTACCGCTGGGGATTTTATCCTTGATCGTCGAAATGCTGTCGCCCATCACGGAGATTGTTTTCCCGTGGAACAGCGAGTATAAATAGTTATACTCCGCTTCGCTGGCGTAGTTATAAACGACCCAAGTAGAGTTGCCCACAATAACCTCTGCACGGCCCTCTTTTCTGCCGCCAGTCAGCGTGCCATCTTGCGTAACACTAACAATAGCTTCGTTCGAGCTTCTGACTGCGTCCCCCTCGGGAACGGTAATTTTGACTATTTTGTCCGTTCAAATGGTTATCGGCCCCGATGTCACTACATCATCAGAGGAATACATTTCTACCGAATCAGCATCAATGCCCTCATCATTTCTTGCCCAAGCTACCGTCGGCAGCAGGTTCAGCATCATGACAAGTGTCAGTAAACTTGCCAATAATCGCCGTTTCATTCCATTACCTCCTAAGATTCTCTATCTTTTGCCCGCCTTCTCGGGCTGAGTTTACTTGGTTTTGCGTCTGGTCTTTCCGGCGCAGACGGGGCAGCCGCACTGCTGCACGCCCGCGCGCGAGTAGATGGTGGCTTTCCAGACATGGCCGTAAGAGCATCGCCACCACGCTTTTTTGTGGCTGCCCGCGGTCACCATCTCCGGTGTCAGCGCGCCGTTGAGGCTCTCGTGCCACTGTTTGGCGACAAGCGGTTGAACAGTCGCAAGGTCGTTGAACCCCGGCAGCACCTTTCGGTTGGCGCAGTAGGGGCAGCCGTCGCCGCGCTGCGCGATCACAGCACGGTAGGAGTGCCCCTTTTCGCATCGCCACCACACGCGGCGGTTTGAACCCGCGGTGACGCTGCTCGGTCGGAGCGCACCGTTTTTCTCCTCGTCCCACTGCGCGGCAATGTCCGGGTACAGCGTCGCGAGGTCGTTTTCGCCTGCGAGCGCCTGCCGTCCGGTGCAGACCGGACAGCCCGTGCCGAGGGTTGTCCTCGAATACACCGCCGCGCGCCACGAATGCCCTTTCGGGCATCTCCACCAGATGAGCTTGTGGCTGCCGGTCGTCACATCCTGCGGCGTCAAGGGCGCGTTCTTTTCGTCATCCCATTCTGCCGCCAGCGCGGGAAACTGCTTCACCAGGCCGCCCTGTTTAGGCGTAACCTTGCGGCCCGTGCAATAGGGGCAGCTTGCACCCTCGCTGCGGGTGTAAACCATGGCCTGCCATGAGTGGCCGCTTGGACAGGTCCACCAGACTCTTTTGTGGCTGCCGAAAGTCACATCATCCGGCGTGAGTGGTAAATTTCGCTCAATATCCCACTGGGCAAGCAAAGCAGTCTTTCCCTGTTCGGTGCAAAACGCTCTAAATGTTCGTCGGATCGTCAGCCACCCTCTCATGAAAAAAGCTCCGTTCCAGCAAAGCCGGACGGAGCAGTGACATGCGAATACATCAGTAAGGGTGCAACCGGCTGTCATAGCGTATTCTCCATTCGGAGAGGCGTTAGACCCATCTGGCTTTGCGTCGCCGCCTTTCGGCGGTTTTGCCAAAATATGAGATTTTGAGAACGGAATCTATATTCCGTATATGCAAAGGAAGCGAAACGATCTTATCGTTTCCTTTACTCGTAGCAAAATATAGCACAATCTTCCGACAAAGACTAGGGAAATTATGATTTCAAATATAAATTATGGAGTTTACAGGGGAAAACGCACTGTAAGCTTGTGCCGCTGCACCCATTTGAGCGTTCTCGGGCGCAGACAGCTCGATCTCTGCATGCGCTTTAGTTGTGAATATAGTGGTAACTGTATTCGCTTTGGCATTTTTGCGCAACAGAATATAGATTCCGTTTTTATGATACAAGTTTTAACTGTTCGAGCTGACGCCGATGCTCCGCCATGCTCGTAACAAGGTAAATGCGCGTCGTTTCGATGCTCGAATGGCCGAGGACATCCGCCAGCTTGACGATCTCCTTGTATGCGCGATAAAATGCCGTCGCGAACAGGTGGCGCAGATTGTGCGGGAAAACTTCCCCTGCGTCGACACCTGCGCGGGTGCACAGCTTTTTCATTTTCGGCCAAATTTGATATCTCGACATGGACTTGCCGCTTTTGGCGCGAAAGATCGCGCCGGAGGCGGTTTTTTGCCGCGCGGCGAACTTGAGCAGCTTGCGGCAGAGTTTTGACGGCAGTAGGATCGTGCGGATTTTGCCTTTAAGCGCAATTTCTGTTTTGCCGTTCTTCGCGGCCTCAACCGTGATATACTGCACCTCGCTGACACGGATGCCGGTGGAGCAGATGGTCTCCATCAGGAACGCAAAGCCCCGGTCGCCCGCAGCCTCTGCCGCGGCGACGAGACATTCATACTCTGCTCGCGTTAACTCCTGTTTGCTGTCTCGGAACAGGCGGCGCTGGATCTTGAGAAACCGTGCGCGGCAATCTGTCCAGCCGCAGAAGCAGAAAAAGCCGTTCAGTGCCGCCAAACAAGCGTTGATGGTCGACGGTGCGTAGTTTTTCTCGCGCAGGTCGTCTTTCCAGGGTCGAATCGTTTCCGAAGTGACCTTCGCACCGCACAGGAACGCAGCAAAACTCAACAGGCACAGCGGTATTTCTCGATCGTCGCCGCGGCGCGTTCTTCGCTTTCGAGGGCTTTCAAATAGGCTTCGATCTTCTCGTTTGCCATATAGTGTTCCATAATAAAAATACCCCTATCTCTCGTGATAGGGGTATTGTAACGTATTGTCGCGGATTTCGAACAGTGAATTGCACTCCCGCAGCTATGAATATAAAAAAAGAAGCCACTCTCTTGAGTGGCTTCTCTCCATGTTGGCGCTACCTATCTTTCCGGGCCGTCTCCAGCCAAGTATTGTCGGCAGAAGCGAGCTTAACTTCCGTGTTCGGGATGGGAACGGGTGGACCCTCGCCCTAATCAGCACCAACTGCTGTATTGCAACTGCATCTCTACAGTAACAAACCTTTATTCATTTATCAAGTTCGGAAAATGGTGACCCGTACCGGATTCGAACCGATGTTAACGGCGTGAGAGGCCGCTGTCTTAACCACTTGACCAACGGGCCATGCCTTGCGTCGTGGGGTCCCCACTGGATGGTGCTCCCATCCAGCGGGATGGTACACCTTCAGGGACTCGAACCCTGGACACCCTGATTAAGAGTCAGGTGCTCTACCAGCTGAGCTAAAGGTGCATGTTCTTTCGCTCATTGCGCTTATCTTTCTGTCTGCTCCTCCTGCTCGCACTACGTGCTCAATCGCAGGCTAAGTGCCGCTCCGCGGTTGCCCGCGATACAACACCTGCCGGCGTTAGTACCAGCTGAGCGAAAGGTGCATGTCTTCAAATCGAACCTTCAAAACCGAACAATGTAACTTCAAAGCTCCTCTCAAGGCCTTGCCTGCTTCATTCGTAGGTCAAGCCCTCGGACTATTAGTACCGATCAGCTGCACACATTACTGCGCTTCCACCTTCGGCCTATCAACCAGATCGTCTTTCTGGGTCCTTACTCCTTAAAGGATGAGAGATCTCATCTTAGGGGGAGTTTCACGCTTAGATGCTTTCAGCG
>OHCE01000784.1_pt1 | contig 13313 bp, 9 predicted proteins | sample 1577571 | NCBI WGS metagenome assembly OHCE01 (sample SAMEA3879505, study PRJEB24766) | human gut metagenome | biome: human-associated habitat; feature: feces | place: USA | collected 1985/1987 | reverse complement strand
CATAAAATAAAAAACCGTACATCCATTATAGAATGTACGGTCCTTTTTTGTAAAGATGAAATACGCTGTCAGGCAGCGGATAGCATCGAAGATGGTACATGTGAGCTTATTTGTCGCTTAAAAGCTCCTTTGCACTGGTCAGCAGTCCCGCCATGTTCTGAATTTCGGACGGAATGATGATCTTTGTAGACTTGCCGTCCGCAACCTTTTCCAGAGCCTCCAGACTCTTTAAACGAAGTACAGAATCATCCGCTCCTGCATCCTTGATGAAACGCAGACCGTTTGCAGTCGCCTGCTGGACTTTCAGGATTGCTTCCGCTTCACCTTCTGCCTCACGGATCATCTTTTCTTTCTCTGCTTCTGCGCGCAGGATTGCAGACTGTTTTTCTGCCTCTGCTTCCAGAATTGCGGATTCCTTTTTACCTTCTGCTACCAGGATGGTAGATTTCTTTTCACCTTCAGCACGCAGGATCGCTTCACGGCGTTCACGCTCTGCCTTCATCTGCTTCTCCATCGCATCCTGAATTGCTGCGGGAGGAATAATGTTCTTTAATTCGACACGGTTTACCTTGATGCCCCAGGGATCAGTTGCGATATCCAGGGATGCACGCATCTTGGCATTGATCGTTTCACGGGAGGTCAGGGTCTGATCCAGTTCCAGGTCTCCGATGATGTTACGCAGGGTTGTCGCGGTCAGGTTTTCAATCGCCATGATCGGATTTTCAACTCCGTAGGTAAACAGCTTGGGATCTGTGATCTGGAAAAAGACAACGGTATCGATCCGCATCGTAACGTTATCCTTTGTGATAACAGGCTGAGGCGGGAAATCCGCTACCTGTTCCTTTAACAGTACACGCTTTGCAACCTTATCGACAATCGGCACTTTAAAGTGAAGGCCAACGCTCCAGGTATCCTGATATGCGCCGAGACGTTCTACGACATAAGCCTGCGCCTGCGGTACGATCTTGATGCAGGACGCTACAATTGCAATTGCAAGAATTAAAATAATGAGTATTACCAATCCACCTATCATAATTACCCTCATTTCCGCGGTCTTACCGCATGTTGTCAGCAGTCTCTCTGCTGTTTGTTACAGGTTCTTCTGTTTCGATCTCGTCCGGAACAACGATCAGCTTCACGCCGTCGATCTTTTTTACAATGACGACGGTACCCTCTTCAATCGTCCCCTCAGTTTCCTGAGATCTTGCTGACCACTCCATGCCTTTGAGCGTAACCTGTCCGCAGCTGTGCAGGTTATCAATCCTGCCGGTCACGATACCGCGTTCCCCAAGCATGCTGTCCACATTGGTCTTCGTCCTTCCAACATTGAAATAGCGCATGGCAACCGGTCTTGTAAAAACAAGCATCAGCACGGACACTACCAAAAACAGGATGACCTGCACCAGAACCGGCGCACCACAGGCAGCTGCAATCGTCGCAACAAGAGCTCCGGCTGCAAACCAGATTGTCGTCAGCCCCATCGTCGCAAGCTCAATCAGCACAAGTAAAATCAACAGAGCCAGCCAGGCAAATACTTCCGTCATGTAACTCCTCCTTTCCTGTGACTTATGACTATCATACTACAAAAATCATGCCCCGTCTACCAAAATACATGATGTCCGATCACAATACCTTCCCTGCTTCCTGCCCGTCTAAAATGCGTTGCCGTTCCAACCGGGGTGCTTCCCGCCATCGCTTCCTGTGCCGCCTGCAGGCAGCTTGCCTTGATCTTTCCACTTGCGACAACGCGTCCAACCTGTCCGCTTCCCGCCGGTGTAAACTGTCCCGAAGCATAGATAACTCCCTTAACCGTATTCGGATAAGCGCCGCTTCTGACCCGGTTCATCACGACTGCGCCGACAGCCACCTGTCCTTCGTAGGGCTCTTCTCCCGCTTCACACTGAATGAGCGCCGCCAAAAGCACGCTGTCGTCCGCAGCCAGTGCAGCAGCCTTGTTCGCTTCCTTTTCCGCCTGCGCTGCCTTTTCCTGCTTCTGTTTCTGTGCGGCAGCTTCTTTTTCCGCCTGCAGTCTCACAGCTTCCGCTTCCTCGCGCGCTTTTACCTGCTCAACCGTCTCTCCGTAATCGATTTCAAAATTAACCTGGACATATTCCGAAGACACATATCCGGTCTTTCCGCCGTAATTGACCGCAACCCAGTCCGCCGTGATTTCCTGATCCTCGCTGAAACGGATCTGCTCTTCATCCACGACCTCATACTTTGCACCTTCTTCCAGCAGATCATAAATCGCAGCATCTGCTGAAGGTTCTTTCCGGATCCGCAAAGCGCCTGTTTTGGTCGTTGCCACAATCCGTCCCGCGTCTTTTGCCTCTTTCCGCGCTTCTTCCCCAAACAGCAGATAATCGTTGTTCGCCCAGCCGGTCAGTTCGCCGGACTCAAGCTTTGTCCAGCCGTCCTTTTGTTCCAGCACTGTACCGCCACAGTCTGCATACAAATACCCTGCAAGCTCTGCCTCGCTGTCCGGTTCCGTCCTGACATTCAATACATTCTGGACGCTCGTCATCACAATCGTTCCGGTCAGGCCGTCCATTTTCGTTCCATCGCCGGACGAAGCCTTGGTTTTGCTGTCCGCACTGTCGGACGCTACATCCGTTCCCTGCCCGCCGACTGCGGCGATCGCTGCATCTGCCACATCATTTTGGGATGCTGCGTTCTGACTGACCTGTTCCTTATCCGCTCCTGTCAGCCACGCCTCCACGCCAACGCCCTTGTGCCAGTGCGCGCTTTTGCTCGATTCTGCCTCTGCCTGCAGACTGCTTCCGGCCGTCCACAAAAAGACGACTCCCAGCGCTGCAGCCCGCAACCAGTGCTTCCCCCTTTTCTCACATTTTCTGCTCCAGCCCATAAATCGATGATCCTTTCCGTCCCCTCATATCCGCAGACAGCAACGATAGCTGAACCTCCATTGATTTTCCGCGCCTTTGGCGCTCCCAAAATCGGCTCATCAAATGTTACAATTATATTACATGATTAGCGTCATCATATCAAATCCGTCAATTACTGTCAAGTGTGCGCCCTGCGAGGATTCTATTGTCATGAATACAAAAAAGGCGTGTGAAAAACAATCCTTTTCCACATGCCTTTTTTCGTTCTTTTTCTGTCAGAAGCAATGGATTTTCCCTATCATCTTCTGACGATTCCCTTACAATGCTGTTGGGACAAATGCCCCGGCTATGATACTGTTTTAGTAAAAAACGTGATGTCCGATTACCTGTCCGGAACGACCGTTATTTCTTCTGAAAAACAGCTTGCCGCCGACCGGCTGTGCACCGGCTAATGCTTCGATTGCTGCCTGATAGCAGGCTGCATCTGCCTTGTCACTGCTCAGTGCCCTCTGCAGCGAACCGTTTCTAACAGGGGAAAACTGTCCTTTTGCGTAAACAACCTCGGTGATCGTATTGGGCTGCGATGCACTCTTGACGCGGTTCATGATGACATTGCCTACCGCAACCTTACCAACGTAGGATTCACTGCCTGCTTCACAGTAAATAATATTTGCAAGCAGTTTTAATTCCTCTGCGGATATCGCTGCGGTCTGCGCCGCCTGGGCAGCCAAAGCTGCCTGCTGGGCTTCGGCTGCGATGCGTGCTGCTTCCTCGGCTGCCTGTACTTCTTCTATCTCATTCTGTGCTGCTTCACTCGCCTCTGCCTGTAAAGCTGCTGTTTCATCCTGCTGTACTTCTTCCTCTGCAAAGAATTCATCTTCGGATGCTGTTGCTCCTGTCCGTTCAGCGATCACCTGCTCATTGGCTGCAACAGCCTCTTCGTTGGAAATCTCTGTCTCGACCAGATTTTCAGCCGGTACCCATCCTGCAATTTCTCCCGCCTGGATCTGCACCCAGTCGTTGTACTTTGCAAGGATCGCCACATGACCGTCCTCCATGACCTGACCAACCACCGCAGACGCTGTATTTGCTTCTGCATGAATGTCCAGCATGTCTTTCGCATCAATGACACCGATACCACTTGCCATAGCGGTTGTCGTATATGCACCCATCATCATAACAGATGTTAAAATGCCGACTGCACTACGAAACAACTTTCTGCCTTTTCCGTTCATTCTTACCTCCATAAATCTTACTCTGCTTCCCCGACCATTCTGCCGGTGAAATTCAGGAGCTTTTTGTGGGATGCTCCTTGTTACAGAGCTGTTTCAATTGTTACAAACTTATTAACAATTGTTACGCATGATATGATAGCAATATTACAATCAAATGTCAAGTCGTTCGCCCGGAACCACAAATTTCCGTTAGTTCCCCACAAAGATTTTTCTTCTATTGTGATATTTTTACAACAAACCTCCGAAATCATCGCCTTTTTCTTACTATTTTTCAAAGTTTTCAACAAATGCCGCTTTAACATAGTAAATTCTCTTTTCATAAAAAGGACAGCCATTTTCTGCGGTTTTTTCGATTTTTTATCAAAAAAAGAAGACCTGACGGGATTATTTTTTCCATCAGATCTTCCTTTATTCCTGTTTTTAACATTTTTGTAACAAACTATTTTACAGGCTTCTGGACTTTTCCACCGCAGTGATGACCGCATCGGTCACTGCGCCGCGGAAGCCTTTTTCCTCTAAAACGCGTACCGCCTGAATCGTGGAGCCTGCCGGGGAGCAGACCATATCCTTTAACTCTCCCGGATGCTTTCCGGTCTCAAGCATCAGCTTCGCGCTGCCGAGCACAGCCTGTGCAGCGCATTCATATGCCTGGCTGCGCGGCATGCCTTCCGCAACTGCACCGTCCGCCATCGCCTCGATCAGCATAAAAATCCAGGCAGGCGCACAGCCACTAACGCCGGTCAGCACATCCATCAGACGTTCCGGAAGCTCAACCGTCTTGCCGAAACTGTCCAGGACAGCCGCCGTTTTTTCTTTCATCTCAGGAGTTACCCTGCTGCCATAGCAGACTCCGGTACAGCCTTCCCCGACCAGTGCCGGCGTATTGGGCATCGCACGCACAAACGGAAGCGGTGCGCAGAACTGCTCTTCCAGCCACGCAAGGCTTTTGCCTGCCGCAATGCTCAGAATCGTCTTACCGGTCAGGTCAATGTCGCTGATCTGTCCGATCACTTTCTCCAGAAACTGCGGCTTTACAGCAAGAATCAAAAGCTCTGCCTGCCGTGCGGTTTCCAGGTTATCGCCTGTCACCGTGATGCCAAACATTTCATGCACTTTGCTTTCCGTCTCCGCCGTTTTTGCAGAACCGTAAATTTCCTCCGGCACAGCCAGGTGATTTCTCAAAACTCCTCCAATCATCGCCTGCGCCATATTTCCAAGTCCGATAAAACCGATTTTCATCTGTACCTCTCATTTCTGCGCACGCTTTTTGCGCATGTCGAGTTTGTATCAAGTGCGCGCAGACACAAATCCCGAGCTTGAAAAATGTTATTTTTCAATCGTCGCCCTCTGCCGATGCGCTTCATACATCAGAATCGAAGACGCCACCGCCGCATTTAGCGACTCGACTTTGCCCTCCATCGGAATCCGGATATAACAGTCCGCAAGTTCTGCAGTCTCTTCCCGCAGACCGTTGCCCTCGTTACCGATCAGAAATGCCGTCCCCTTTGTGTAATCCTGACAGGCATAGGAATTTTTCCCGCGCAGATGCGCCGCGTATACGCTGACACCCGCCTGCTGTACCTGATGAACTGCCGCCGCAAAATCGTCCGCATAATAAAACGGAACGCGGTAGATGCTGCCCATCGTTGAACGGATAACCTTCGGGTTGTACAAATCGACTGTATCCCTGCTCATGATAATCCCGGAAACGCCTGCGCCCTCACCGGTTCGCAGCATCGTGCCGAGGTTGCCGGGGTCCTGTATATTTTCCAGAAGCAGAAACAGCGGTGCTTTGTCCCGCAGCATTTCTTCTATATTATAGTGAAACTGTTTCAGCACGCATAAAACGCCCTGTGGCGTGCAGGTGTCCGATATTTTAGAAAAAACGCTGTCGGAAACGACTTCGTAGCCAACCTCTTCCAGATGCTCCCTGCAGCTGCACTTTTCCAGAAAGGATTCCGAAACATAGACCTCCTGCAGCTGCTCTCTCGGTGCTTCCAGAAACATCTTCACACCCTCTGCCAGAAAAACGTCCTCCGTTCTGCGCAGCTTCGACTTTTGATTCAATTGTACCAGCCTTTTGATCCGGCTGTTGGATGCTGCAGTAATCATGCAGGTTCCTCCGTTGATTTTGTTTCTGCGGCGACGGCAAGCCGTATTATAGAACGTTCCGTCGCTCATTCTGCGGCAGCAATGAAATGCAAAAAGCCCATTTTGCCGCTGACCGGCTCATAAATTTTGCCCTCAAAACGCACAACGGCCACACACGTTTCGTGTGCAGCCGCCCCTTTGCGTCCTGTATCGTCAGGTGGCCAGCGCTTTGCTGACCTGATAATGATATTCGGGAATCTCTTTCTGCATCGCAAGCGCTTCCTCGATATCATAGTCTACAAATTCGCCGTGTTTGTAAGCCACAACACGGTTCGAGCTGCCTGCGCAGAGGATGTCTGCCGCATAAGCGCCCATGATAGAAGCATAATAACGATCCAGACAGGTCGGGCTGCCGCCTCGCTGCATGTACCCCAGGATGGTTGCTCTGGTTTCCACACCCGTTGCTGCTTCAATTCTCTTCGCCATGGAAGTAGAATGACCGATACCTTCTGCATTGATGATCAGATGGTGAGTTTTGCCCTTTTTACGGTTGTTGATAATATTGTTAATCAGCTGCTGCTCGTCATAGTCGTACTTTTCAGGAAGAAGGATATCCTCCGCGCCGGTGCCGACGCCGCACCACAGTGCGATATAACCAGCATTTCTGCCCATTACTTCGATAATACTGCAGCGTTCATGTGAAGATGAAGTATCCCTTACCTTATCGATTGCCTGCATCGCGGTATTGACTGCCGTGTCGAAACCGATCGTATATTCGGTACATGCAATATCCAGATCGATCGTGCCCGGCAGACCGATCGTATTGATCCCAAGTCTGGACATCGCCTGCGCACCTCTGTAAGAGCCGTCGCCGCCAATAACAACCAGACCGTCGATGCCGTGTCTGCGGCAGATCTCCGCGCCCTTTTTCTGTCCGGCTTCGGTCTTAAATTCCAGACAACGTGCGGTTCCCAGAATCGTACCGCCCTTCTGGATGGTATCCGAAACGCTGCGGGCATCCATATCTATGATTTCTTCATTTAACAGGCCCTGATAGCCTTTTTTAATGCCTTTTACTTTGACGCCGTTGCAAATCGCTTTCCGAACAACCGCACGGATTGCCGCATTCATACCCGGCGCATCTCCGCCGCTTGTAAGAACTCCAATTGTCTTTATCTTAGCTGCCATTGTTCCTCCTGTCTGCCGCTGCGGGCTGGACTTCAATCTTAAGATTTCAAAATCCGTAAAACCATTTTTTATTTTAATCGAAACGGGCTTTCTTTTCAATGGTTTTGTGAAACTTACATCAGCTTTACGTTTTCTTCTCCAAACAGCTCTTCCAGCTGCTTTAAAAGCGCCTCGTCCCCATGAACGGTCTGATTCGCCCCAAGCTGCTTCATCGCGCGCGGATTTTCCACATAAATCACCACGGTATCCTTGCCGTCGGAAGCTGCGATTGTCGAAAGCAGCTTTTTTTCCTGCTGCTGATAGGCTTCCATCGTCGGAAACTTAATCCAGAGCTTTTTGGGAATTTCGTCAAACGTCTGCACGGATTCACAGATCAGCTTCGCATCTTTGTCCTCCTCTGCGGAAACACGCCCCCGCAGGAGAACCTTTTCATCCTCCATCAGTTTGCTGCCGTACTGCTCATAGGTTTTCGGGAAAACGATAACTTCAATCGTTCCAACCAGATCCTCCACCTGTAAAAACGCCATCACCTTATCGTTTTTGGTATATTTGATCTTCTTTTCCTCAATAATTCCGCCGATGACCGCCTTTGCTCCGTCCTGAATATGGACGCTGTTTGTCTCCTCATCCAGCATAAAATCTGCCGTCGTATTAGAAATATTCCTGCGCCAGAGCTGCTCGTATTCCTGCAGCGGATGCCCGCTGACATACACACCGAGCACTTCTTTTTCAAAGGTCAGAAGAATTTCCTTCGAATATTCCCCGACATCCGGGAAGCGGATTTCATAGTTTTTCTTTTCCGACTCGTCCACCAGATCGAATAAGGAAAGCTGTCCCGCCATATTATTTTTCCGATTCTGCTGATTCTGATCCATCAGCTGCACAAATACGCTCATAAACTGCTTGCGTGTTCCCTCAAGGCTGTCGAATGCACCCGCTTTGATGAAGTTTTCCACGTTGCGCTTATTGACTTCCGTATCGGACATTCTGGATAGAAAATCCTGCAGGTTTTTGAACACGCCCCGCTGCTTCCGCTCTGCGATCACCGCGTCCGCAACCGGATGTCCTACACCCTTGATCGCAGTCAGCCCGTACCGGATTGATTTTCCCGATACCGAAAATCCCGGCTCTCCCTCGTTGATATCCGGCGGCAGAATCGCGATTCCCATCTGGCGGCAGACCAGAATGTATTCCGCCACTTTTCCGGGGTTATCGATTACAGAAGTCATCAGGGACGCCATAAATTCTACCGGATAGTAATATTTCAGGTAAGCCGTCTGGTAAGCGACAACCGCGTAGCATGCGGCGTGGGACTTGTTGAACGCGTATTTTGCAAAATCCATCATTTCCGCGTAAATTTCCAGACCGACCTTTTCCGGAATGCCCCGGGCCACACAGCCGGGCACGCCCTCTTCGGGATTGCCGTAAACGAAATTCGCCCGTTCTTTTTCCATGACAGACTGCTTTTTCTTGCTCATCGCACGGCGAACCAGGTCGCTTCGTCCCATCGTGTAGCCGCCGAGGTCGCGCACAATCTGCATAACCTGCTCCTGATACACGATACAGCCGTAGGTCGGAGACAGGATCGGTTCCAGCTCCGGACAGGAATAGGTGATTTCGTCATGATTGTTTTTTCCTTTAATATATTTTGGAATAAAGTCCATCGGCCCGGGACGGTACAGGGAAATACCTGCGATGATATCCTCCAGGTTCTGGGGCTTTAGCTCCTTCATGAAGCTTTTCATCCCGCCGCTTTCCAGCTGGAACACGCCGTCCGTCCTGCCGGTGCAGAGCGAATCCAGCACTTTTTTATCGTTATAATCCAGATGCTCCATATCGAGCTTCACACCGGTGTCATGCTCAATCATCTTGACCGCGTGGTCGATTACTGTCAGGGTTCGAAGCCCCAGAAAGTCCATTTTTAACAGTCCGAGCTCTTCCAGCGTCGTCATCGTAAACTGCGTTGTGATCGAACCATCCGACCCCCGTGAAAGCGGTACAAAATGATCTGCCGCCTCCGGGCAGATCACAACCCCTGCTGCGTGCATCGAGGTGTGGCGCGGCAATCCCTCCAGCCGTTTACTCATATCAATCAGCTCGTGCACCTGTTCATCGCTCTCGTAAAGCTTGCGCAGCTCTGCGTTCATTGACAGTGCCTTATCAATCGTCATGTTCAGCTCGTTCGGGATCATTTTTGCAATCGAATCCACAAAGGAATACGGCAGATCCATGACACGCCCGACGTCGCGGATGACACCCTTTGCCGCCAGCGTACCGAATGTGACAATCTGGACAACCTTTTCTTTTCCATATTTGCGTCCGACATAATCGATGACCTCCTGTCTGCGTTCATAACAGAAATCGATATCGATATCCGGCATGGAAACTCGTTCTGGGTTCAGGAAACGCTCAAACAGCAGGCTATAACGGATCGGATCAATATTCGTGATATGCAGGCAGTAGGAAACGATGCTTCCAGCTGCACTTCCACGTCCAGGTCCTACCGGAATACCGTTTTCTCTGGCATAGTTGATAAAATCCCACACGATCAGGAAATAGTCCACATATCCCATGCGCTTGATAATACCCAGCTCGTATTCCAGACGCTTCTGCAGCGTGCCGTCGTCCTCCGGATAGCGCTCTTTCATGCCGTCAGTGCACAGCTTGTTCAAATATCCCCAGGAATCATAGCCCTCCGGCACATCAAAATGCGGCAGCTTCGTCTTACCAAACTCGATTTCCACATGACAGCGGTCTGCAATTCGCTGTGTATTTTCCACTGCCTCCCACGCATAGGGAAACAGTCCCTTCATCTCTTCTTCGCTTTTGACGAAATACTGACCGCCCTCGTAACGCATCCGGTTTTCGTCGGAAAGCTTTTTGCCGGTCTGGATACACAGAAGGATATCGTGGGGCTTTGCGTCCTCCGCATAGGTGTAGTGCACGTCGTTCGTGCATACTAACGGAATGTCCAGTTCTCGCGACATCTGTAAAAGCGCCATGTTTACGGTCTGCTGCTCCGGAATCCCATGATCCTGCAGTTCCAGAAAATAATTATCCTTCCCAAAAATCGACTGATACTTTAATGCGCATTTTTTTGCTTCCTCCGGCAGTCCTTTCTGGATATAGCGCGGCACTTCACCTGCCAGACACGCAGACAGCGCGATAATTCCCTCGTGAAATTCCTCCAGAACCTCCATATCGACACGCGGCTTGTAATAGTACCCCTCCGTAAAACCGCGGCTGACGATTTTGCTCAGATTCGCGTAACCAGTATTATTTTCCGCCAGAAGCACCAGATGGTAATACCGGTCATCCCCGCCGGTAATCTCCCGGTCAAAACGGGAATTGGGCGCAACATAGACCTCACAGCCCAAAATCGGATTGATACCCTCTGCCCGCGCCGCACGGTAAAAATCGATCACACCGTACATTGCGCCATGGTCGGTAATCGCCGCAGCCGTCATGCCCAGCTCCTTGACTCGTTTTACATATTCTTTGATTTTATTGGAACCGTCCAGCAGGCTGTACTCTGTATGGACGTGCAAATGTGCAAATGCCATATTTTTGTAATTTCCTATTCTTGTTCTGTCTGAGTTTCCTTTGCTGTCCCATCGGGCGCAGAGAAGTCAAAGGCAGGGCTTTCTGTCCCGTTTTCTGACTTTTGCCCGCTCTTTGTCACAGACTTCGTGCCGATGCTGCCTGTCCGGTCGGATGCTGCCGCATTGTTTTCACTGATGCTGTCTGCTTCCCGGTCAGATACAGCGCTGTTTTGACTGACTGCGTTTTGTCCGGACACATCACCGCTTTCATGAACCTCTTTTACGCTGCCTTCTCCGCTGTCTGTCAGTACAAGTCTGTCGTTTTCCACTTTCCATGTCTCGTACCAGCTTCCTTCCGCGTCCGAAAGGTTGACATGAATCCTATCGTTTTCCCCGGATAAAATCTGTATTTTCCCGGAATCTGATCCAACCTGCCGCAGGATACTCTTTAACACTGCTTTGCCGTTTTTATACTGTAACAGCTCTTTTTCACGGATTTCTTCTAATCGATACTCTGTCAGTGTGCGCAGACTGATGTCATAATATCCCGGCGCAGCTTCTGTCCCGGCAGTCCATGCCATCAGATCGCCGTCATCGTCCAGCTCAAAGTGCCCCATCTGTTTTAACAGGCGCACTGCTCCTTGCTCCTGCACGCCAAACAGCATGTCGCTGACGCCGGACACTTCGTAGCCACGATACAGCACAAAGGCGCTTCCCAGCTTTTCCAGCTCCTTAAAGGCAAAATTCTCTTCTTCCAAAGCTGCGCCGTCCGCGCCGACAAACCACAGGTCGCATACCGGCGCGCCGAACGCTCCGTCGTACCTGCCGATCGCCGCAAACGTTTCTTTTTTGCCGTCCCCATCGTAATCCGCCGTCTCTGCAAAACACAGCGCATCGTCCGGGTACTCCTGTACCTCCAGAATCTGTGCAACAGCCTGACCGACCGCCGCGCGGGCTGTTTTCTGCACTTTATTCAACCGGTTTTTCGTAAATTCGTTTGGAATATCCTCCAGGCTCTCCAGTGCTTCTTCCTGCTCCAATCTCGACGGGAAGAAAAATCCATCCCCGCTGATCGTCTCCGATGCTTTGGTCAGCTTTCCCTGATCCAGGCTGTTGATACACCAGCTGTACTTCGCAACCGCATGATCAATTCCTTCTTTCTGTCCGACCGACTGCCCGGCTTCTCTGCAGCGATAGGCGATTTTATCCTCTCCAATTGCATAAAACCAATAGGTATATTCTGTATTTTCATCCGTCTGCGTGTAGAACTGCTCTTCCAGCGCTTCCTTCCACGCCTGTGCCTCTTCATCCGAATCCTCTGCAGACACATACGCCAAATATTCCGACGCTGTCAGCTCCCGATACGAACGCTCTGCAAATCCGTCCGCTGTTCTTTCATAATAAACAGGAACCGTCTCTTCTGCACTGTCCCATTCCGAAACAAGCGGATCGTACACAGTCTTCTCCGCAGGATAAAACGTACAAACGCCGTCCTTTGTCGCTTCGATCGTCTCGGCATCCTCCAGAAGCTTTTCGCACTTTTGATCTTTTACCGTCCAGACAGCCGCCTGTTTTTTGCCGGATACTTCCGTTTCCAGAATAACAAACGGATTCCCAATTCCCGTCACCTGCTGCAGTCCGGTTACGACGATTCCTTTTTCCAGAAGCCTTGCCGACTCGCCGTCATAATACCAGAGATCGCCGGAAATCCGCCCGCGCGCTGTCAACGGCGTGCTCTCAAACATCAGCAGATAGCTTTCATTTGCATTGCTGTCATACTTCGCCATGTTCTGCAGGCAAAGCGTCTTGTCACCGTACTCCTTCTGCGAAAGAACTGCTGTCAGCGCTGCGTTTTCTGCGCGGCTTAAGCGGTCGTGTCCCGCCAGCTTACCGGTAAACACATCCGATTTCTGCGTGTATGCTTCATAAACGGAGTCGGTCACTTCTGTCATCAGGGCCGGAATTTGAGGAGCTGTTGCTGCCGCAGATTCTGTAGCGGTGTCGGTCTGCGTTTCGCCGGTCGCAGGCATCTCGCTGTCTGCTGTTGCCGCGGTATCGCCGTGCTGCGCTTCTCCGCCGGTCGCTGTTGTGCCGCCCTGTATCTCGTCATCGGTCGCAGCGGCGCTATCCTGCACCTTATCATCGTTCGCTGCAGCGGTGCCGGTTCCTGTACTGACATTCTGTATTTCGCCTGCTTCAGACGTCTCGCCATCTGCTGTTGCCGCAGCATCGCTATCCTGCGCCATAGCGTCTGTTGTTTCCCCTTCCCAAAAGCTCTTTCCGGCTTGCTGCGCTCGCGCTGCATATTCACTGATATTCGGCGTGCAGCCTGAAAACAGCATCGTTGCCGCCATCAGACATGCTGCTGTTACCTGTTTTCTTTTCATTCGTATCGATCCCCTTATTTTATA
>OHCE01000752.1_pt1 | contig 13711 bp, 7 predicted proteins | sample 1577571 | NCBI WGS metagenome assembly OHCE01 (sample SAMEA3879505, study PRJEB24766) | human gut metagenome | biome: human-associated habitat; feature: feces | place: USA | collected 1985/1987 | reverse complement strand
GCGGAGGTCGGCTCGTCGAAAAAGAGAATTTCCGGCTTCATCGCGAGCGCGCGGGCGATGGCCACGCGCTGCTGCTGCCCGCCCGAGAGCTGATAGGGATAGGCGTTTTCCTTGCCTTTTAGTCCCATTTTGTCGAGCAGCGCCATGGCCTCGGCCTCGACCTCGGCTCTATCGCGCTTCTGCACCGAGATCGGCGCGTCGCAGACGTTTTTCAGCACTGTGTAGTGCGGGAAGAGGTCAAACTGCTGGAACACCAGCCCGAACTGCCGCCGCACCTGCGCGAGCGCGGCTTTTCCGGCGTAGACGCTTTTGCCGTTTTCCTCGCGCGCGGCGACGTTTTCGCCATACGCGAGCGTGCCGGAGTCCATCGTTTCAAGCAGCGTCGCGCAGCGCAGCATCGTCGACTTGCCGCCGCCCGAGGGGCCGATGATCGACACGACCTCGCCTTTTTCCACCTTGAGCGACACGTCCTTTAAGACTTCGAGCGCGCCGAACGCCTTTCTGGCGTTCCGCATTTCAAAAACTGCCATTGCTCTCCCCTCCCTTTAGCGGTAATAGCGCAGCGCCTGCTCCCATTTTTCCATGGCGAAGGCGACCACATAGTTGAAGACATAGTAGAAGACACCTGCCGCCACCAGCGCCAGCATGCCCGGCGTATTCGGCGAGGCAACGATCTGCTTGGCGCGCGTGAACATCTCCACCGTGCCGATGACGGACGCGAGCGACGTGTCCTTGACGAGCGTGATGACCTCGTTCGTCACCGCAGGGATGACGCGCTTGACCATCTGCGGCAGGATGATCTTGAAAAACGTCTGTGCCTTGGTATAGCCGAGCACCTGCGCGGCCTCATACTGCCCGCGCGGGATGGATTCAAGTCCGCCGCGGTAGATCTCGGCAAAATACGCCGCGTAGTTGATGACGAACGCGACGATGACCGCCGTGAAGCGCCAGTTGCCCGGCACCGTGACGCCAAGCAGGAGCTTCGGCCCGTAGAAGACGACCATCAGCTGCAGCATCAGCGGCGTTCCGCGCATGATGGAGATATACGCCTTGATGAAGCCGCGCAGCGGCGTCAATCTGCTGCGGCGGCCAAACATCACCGCAAGGCCCAGCGGCATCGAGAATAGCAGCGTCAGCGCAAAGATCAAAAGCGATGTGACAAAGCCCTCGGATAATAGCGAAAGCATCGTGGATACAGTCATGGAATGATTCTCCCTTATTCGGTCATAAGCGGGAAAAAGCGGGGGCTTTCGCCCCCGCTCCCTCCCTGAGAAGAGGATGGGCACCTATGAGTTATAATTGGTTTTTACAGTCGCCCGAGGTAAACGTTTTTACTTGTTGATAAGGCACAGGCTGTCGAGCACGAGACCCTGATCGACGTACTTCTGCGCGATCTCCAGCATGGTGCCGTCCTCGGCCATCTTGAGAAGCTCGGCGTTCACCGCGTCGCGCAGCTCGGTGTTGCCCTTGAGGAAGCCGATGGCGTACTGCTCGGTGGAGAGGGGCTCGTCGAGGATGACATAGTCGCCGTCGTTGTTCGCGATCTGATACTGCGCAACGCCGAGGTCAGCGGCCACGGCGTCCACCGTGCCCTGGGCGAGGTCCATAAAGCCCATGTTGTAGTCGCCCAGCTCCACGACCTCCTTGAGCGACGCCTTGAAGTCCTCGTTTTCGTTGATCGCGTCGACCGCGGAGGACGCGGCCTGCGCCATCACGCTCTTACCGGCGAGGTCCGCGAGCGAGGTGATGCCGCTGTCGGCTTTCACGACCATCACGATGGAGTTATCCACATAGGGGTCGGAGAACGTGTAGTCATTTTCGCGGCCGGTGTAGGTAAAGCCGTTCCAGATGCAGTTGATCGTGCCGCTGGAGAGCTCGGCGTCCTTGCTGTTCCAGTCGATGGCCACGGCCTCGTACTCCCAGCCGAGGCGCGCGCACAGCTCCTTCGCCATCGCGAGGTCAAAGCCGTCGTACGTGCCGTCGGCGGCGATGAAACCGAACGGCGGGAACTCGGCATCAAAGCCGACGATCAGCTTTTGCGTCTCGCCGCCCTGCGCGTCCTGCGCATCACCGGTATCGTCGGCGGTGTCGTTCTTGCTGCCGCAGGCGGCAAGGGCCAGTACCATCACGGCGGCAAGCGCCATTGCTAAGAATTTTTTCATCGTTTCTTCCTCCTGTAAGTTCCGGCGCTTGGCCGTTCGATTTAGTGTGGTAACACGATAACACAATAACGTGTGACAGTAAATACACGTACTTTACAAAGATGGAGCGGTAAAGCAGCCATCTTTTTGCCGCTTTCCACAGTTTTCACGGTTTCTGGACGGCAGCGCGGTGTTTGCCTCCCGTTTTTCCCCGCTTTGCGCTTGTTTCTTTTTTTGCCGTGTGCTACAATGCAAGCAAGAATTTTTGATCGCAGGAGGCCATTTTTATGCTGTCTATTGATATCTCCCATGCCGCTTCGTTTCTTCCCCTTCCCTATCAAGCGGCGCTGCGCCCGCGTCTCGAGCGCGCGGCGGGCTGGCTGCAAAACGGCGGCGGAAAGGGCTCTGATTTCATCGGCTGGGTCACGCTCCCGCGCGACTATGACAGAGGCGAGTACGCCCGCATCCTCGCCGCGGCGAAGAAGATTCAGGGCGATTCCAAGGCGCTCGTCGTCATCGGCATCGGCGGCAGCTATCTCGGCGCGCGCGGCGTCATCGAATGCCTCTGCTCCCCGAACTATAACTTAAAAAAGAAGTCCACGCCGAACATCTACTTTATCGGCAACGGCCTCTCCTCCGACACGCTGCGCGAGGTGACGGAGCTCATCGGCGACGACGATTTCTCCGTCAACGTCATCTCGAAGTCCGGCACGACGACCGAGCCCGCCGTCGCGTTCCGCTTCTTCCGCGAAAAGCTCGAAAAGAAATACGGTAAAGCCGAGGCCGCGAAGCGCATCTACGCCACGACCGACGCGCATAAGGGCGCGCTCAAGTCCCTCGCCGATCAGGAGGGATACGAGGAATTCGTCGTGCCCGACAACATCGGCGGGCGCTACAGCGTTCTTACCGCCGTGGGCCTGCTGCCCATCGCCGTGGCGGGCATCGACATCCGGGCCCTGATGCAGGGGGCCGCCCGGATGCAGGAGGTCTGCACCGCCGGAGATATGGAGCAGAATCCCGCCTGGCAGTATGCCGGGGCCCGGTACCAGCTCTACCGCGCCGGGAAAAAGATCGAGATCCTGGCCTCCTATGAGCCGTCCTTCCGGTTCATGTCCGAGTGGTGGAAGCAGCTGTACGGCGAGTCCGAGGGCAAGGAGAACAAGGGCCTGTTCCCGGCCAGCGTGGAGTTCACGGCGGACCTGCACTCCATGGGCCAGTATATCCAGCAGGGGGAGCGCCATCTGCTGGAGACGGTGGTGCGCTTCGATCCGGAGGAGCAGGAGAGCACGGTGCCCTTCGACGCCGCCGACGGCGACGGGCTGAACTTCCTGGCGGGCAGGACCATGGACTTTATCCGCACCCAGGCCATGGACGGCACCCTGCTGGCCCACGAGGAGGGCGGCGTGCCCAACATCATCCTGCGCTGCGGGGCTCTGAACGCGGACACCCTGGGGCAGCTGATCTATTTCTTTGAATATGCCTGCGGCCTGTCGGGCTATTTGCTGGACGTGAACCCCTTCGACCAGCCGGGGGTGGAGGCGTATAAGAAGAACATGTTCGCCCTGCTGGGCAAGCCCGGCTATGAGGACATGGGCCAGGCCCTGCGGGAAAAGCTGGGCCGGTAAAAAACCGTATATTTTCCCATTGCCATTTCCGTCAAGTTATGGTATGGTATACATATATGCAAAAGGAGTGATCTCTTATGGTTAGATTGATTATGGGCGACAACGGCGCGGGCAAGACCAAGCAGCTCATCGAGCTGGTTCATGCCTCCGTGGCCGAAGAAGGCGGCTGTGTCGTCTGCATCGAGCCCGGCGCGGACATGACCTACGACATCAAGTCCTCTGTGCGCCTGGTCAACGCCGGTGAATACCACTTGGATTCTTTTGAGTGCCTGCGGGGCTTCATCAGCGGTCTGTATGCGGGCAATTACGATATTTCCCACGTCTATGTGGACAACCTCTGCAAGATCGTACATAGCGAGGACTTCGCCGCCGTGGAAAAGTTCCTGCACTGGCTGGACAGGTTCAGCGACGCCAACACCGTGAAGTTCACCGTGACCCTCACCGCCGACGCTTCCGTGGCCACCGAGGGCATGCGCAAGTATCTGTAACCGAATCAAGTAAAAAAATCCGCAGGGCACAGCCTTGCGGATTTTTTATGGAGCGCAGAGAATCAAAGGTTCTATGCAATAGCCCCGGGACGCAATAGCATCCCGGGGCTTGCTGTTACCTTACGGAACCCTTGCGGAAAGGGGTCAGCTCAGGTGCTTTTTCTTGCCCAGCAGCAGGGCGGCGGCAGCCAGCAGGGAAACGGAGGCCGCAGCCAGCCACAGAGCGGTGTGAGCCTCATCTCCGGTCTTGACACCGGGATTCTCGGGCTGCACAGGCTCATCGGGCTTGTAGTTGGGATCGGTCTCGCCGCACACGGTGCACTTGCCGTCCTTGTAGTCGTGACCGGCAGCGGGGATGGTCTCGCCCTTCTTGACGGTCTCGTTGCACACGGTGCAGACCTCGTCGCCGGTGTAGCCGTCCTGGGTGCAGGTGGCGGCCTTCGCGCCTACCAGCTGGGTCTTGTGGCCCAGAGCAGGGATGACCTCGCCCTTCTTCACGATCTCCTGGCACACGGTGCAGACCTGGTCGCCGGTATAGCCGTCCTCGGTGCAGGTGGCGGCCTTCGCACCTACCAGCTGGGTCTTGTGGCCGGTGGCGGGGATGACCTCGCCCTTCTTAATGGTCTCACCGCACACGGTGCAGACCTCGTCGCCGGTGTAGCCATCTTCCGTGCAGGTGGCGGCCTTCGCGCCTACCAGCTGGGTCTTGTGGCCCAGAGCGGGGATGGTCAGGGCCTCCAGGGTGGTCTCGTTCTTGCCTTCGGCGTCGCTGAACAGCTTGCCGCAGACGGAGCACACCCAGTGGGCCTTGACGCCGGTCTCCTCGCAGGTGGCGGGGACCTCCGCCACGGCGGTGAGGGTATGACCATCGGCGCAGGGATCGGTGGCGCCGTAGGTCATGGTCACGTTGTCGATGGCGAACATGGCGTCGGTATCGTCATAGCCCTGGTTGGCCTTCTTATAGAAGTGGAAGGCGAACTGGGCATTGTCCGTGCAGAAGGCGGCGGGAACGGCAACGTTGGCCGTGCCCATGAACCAATAACCGCTTACCGGCTCCAGATCGGCTGCGGTCCAGATGGTGGTCCAGGTCTGGCCGCCGTCGGTGGTGGCCTCCACGGTCACGGAGCAGTAGTTGCCGATGACGGACTTGAACAGCAGGTAATCGAAGCTCAGCGTAGGCGTCTTGCCGGTGAGGTTCACCACCGGGGAGATGAGATACTCATCCTGCAGCTTATCGCTGCCGCCTGCCATAGGCAGCAGAGGCTTGCGGATGCCGCCCACGCTCCAGCCGCCGCCCCAGGGATCTTCATAGTAATCCATGTCGATGCGGGCCTGCTTGGTGGTGTTGAGGTTTCTGTTGGTGCCCTGGTACCAGGTATAGGGGCTGTCGCTGCGGGTGGACTGGAGGGTCCAGCCGTGGCCGGGGAAGGTCTCGGACTCGAAGTCGTTGTCGAACTGCACGTCGGAGGCCGCCTTGGTGAACAGGGCGGCGATGGTGTGGTTGGCGGTGACATTCTCAAAGGTATAGCTGTCCACCGCGCCCACGCTCTGGCCGTCCACCAGCACATCGGCGATGGCGTAGCCCTCCTGGGCGGCGATGGCGAAGGTCTGGGACGCGCCCTCCTTCACGGACACCTCACCGGCGGGGGTGATGGAGCCGCCCTCACCGGCGGTGGCGGTGATGGTGTACTTCTGGGCTACGGGGCCGTCCTCCACCGCCATCAGCTTCACGTTGTCGATGGCCAGCTGGCCGGTAGTGTCCTCATTGGGATGGACATAGCGGAAGGCAAACTGGACGCCGTCCACATTGTACTCGGCGGGCACGGGAACCTCTGCGCTGCCGGAAATGATGTAGTTGCTGGCCTGCTGGCCGGTATAGCTGTCTTGGAAGTTCCAGATAGCGTTCCACGTCTTTCCGCCGTCGGTAGAAGCTTCCACCGTAGCGGTGAAGGTCTTGTTCTTGATGCCGTACTCGCCGTAGGCGAAGTCGAAGGTCAGCACGCCGTCACGGGTACCGGACAGGTCCACCACCGGGGAGATCAGGTACTCATCCTGTGCACCCTTCCAGTCGTTGCTGATGTAAGCGTGCTTGGAATCATTGCCCTCGTTCTTCCAGTTGTAATAGGTATACTGCTTCCATGTGCTGCTGGTATCCTGCACCTTCACGGTCCAGCCGTGGAAGGGGAAGCTGTCGCCGGCCACATCCTCGAAGTCGTTCTGGAACATCACCACGGGGACGTCGGGAATCTTCTCGAAGGCGGCGGACACGGCATAGCTCTGGTCCATGACCAGGGTGTAGGCGCCGTCCGTCACGTCCACGGTGCGGCCGTTGACCTTCACGGAGGCCAGCTGATAGCCGGGGTCCGGGGTGAAGGTGATCTCGGCGCTTGCGCCGGGGGCGTATCTGGTCTGACCGGCGGGGGCCACGGAGCCGCCCTCATTGGCGGTGGTGGTCAGGGTCACGGTGTCGCTGCTGCCGCCGGGGGCGGTGAGCTTGACGTTGTCCACGGCCAGAGGACCGGTTTCGTGAGTGGGATTCACATAATGGAAGGCGAACTGAACGCCGTCCACTGCATACTGGGCCGGGATAGCCAGCTCCTTGCGTCCGGAAACAACGCCGGACTTCTCGCCATTGTAGCTGTCGAAGAAGTTCCACAGAGCGGTCCAGGTCTGGCCGCCGTCAGTGGATACCTCCACGGTGGCTGTGTAGGTCTTGTTCTGTGCTCCGTAGTAGCCGTAGCCATAGTCGAAGGACAGGGTTGCTTCCTTGCCGGTCAGATTCACCGCCGGGGAGATCAGATACTCGTCCTGCGCGCCGCCGTTCCAGTCATCGGAGATATAGGCGTGCTTGGTGTCGTTGACATCCTTCCAGTTCCAGTAGGTCTGCTGCTTCCAGGTGTAGCCGTTGGTGTTGACACCCTTCAGGCTCCAGCCGTGGAAGGGGAAGCTCTCACCGGTCACAGATTCAAAGTCGTTGTCGAACAGCACCACGTCGCCGGACTGCTGGGCCTTCTGGAAGGTGGCGGAGATGGTGTGGTCCACGCCCACCCGCTGGAAGGTGTAGTAGCTGATGGGGCCGAGATCGGCGCCGTCCACGTTGACGTTGACGATCTCATAGCCCTGGGCGGGAGCGATGTCGAAGGTCTTGCTGGTACCCTTCTTCACCAGGGTCTGACCGGCGGGGGTGATGGTGCCGCCCTCACCGGCGGTGGCGGTGACGGACACATAGTTGTCCCGCTCCTCGGCGTACAGCTGGACGTTGTCCATAGACAGGGTGGAGCCGCCCTTACCGGTGTAGACAAAGGCGAAGCGCAGGTCCTTGCTGCTTTGCAGGCTCTCGGGGATGGTCACCTTGGCCTGGGTCTTGGTCCAGGCGGTGAACAGGCCGGAATCCCGCTGCAGGTTCCAGATCTCCTGCCAGTTCTCGCCGCCGTCGCCGGAGGCCATGACCTGCAGGTTGCAGTGCTTATACTCCACGGTGTACCAATAGGTGGTGTAGAAATCGAAGACCATGTGGACCTCGGTATCCACGCCGCTGATATCGGTGGTGCGGGAGATCAGCCACTCGTCCTGCTGGTTGTCGTCGTCATGATCCACGGCGGCCATGTAGTCCTCGTCGCGGTACCAGGTGTTCAGAGAGCCGCCCTTGCTCTGGACGCTCCAGTCGTCGGGGAGCCACTTCTCGTTGAAGTTCTCGGTCCAGAGGATGTTGGTGGGGGTGATGGTGCCGTGATCGTCGGGGTTGCCGGGAGCACGGACGGTATACACCTTGGAGTTGCCGGCGTAGTCGTGGACGATCATGCCGAAGGTCTCGCCGAAGCCGGTGATGTCATACTCCTTGATGTGGCTGGTGACGCCGGGCTTGTCCTCGCCGAAGCCCTGCATACCATAGAGCATCTCGCTGTTCTTGATGTTGTAGAACACCACGGCCGCCACATACTGGTTATCGGACACGTCCAGGCTCAGATAGTACCGGCCCTCGGACTCGGTGACCTTCAGGTTGTCGGCATGAGGCTCCTCGGTGTCGATGGTGATGGGGAAGGACCAGGAGTGCTTCTGGTTGGTCCCCACGCCATCGCCATAGGGCAGGGTGGCCTCGATGGTCACGGTGGCCTTGGTGTTGTTGGGTAGCTTGGCGTTGTGGGCGTCGGTGCCGTACCAGGGCTCAATGCCGTCATATTCGGCGTCCACACCGGCGGGCACAATGCGGTAATAGTCGTAGCTGTAGATGGACTTGCCCACATACTCGCAGTCCTTGCTGTAGTACACCTGGCCGTTGGCGCCGGTGATGGTATACCTCAGGCTCTTGGTGTTGCGCAGCAGACCGGTGTAGATGCCGGTGAGGCTGTCCATGAAGTCATCGTTGTTGGGGGAAATGGCGTTGCGGTCCGCCAGATACGGAACGGTGGTGTAGTTGTTGTCGCCCAGATAGGTGTCCACCGTGTTCTCGCTGGAGGAGGAGAAGGCGGTGTTCATGTACGCCTGGGCCTGGCTGGCGGAGCCGTCCAGCGTCTCCCAGTAATCGGTGGAATCCATGATGGGAGCCTTGGTCCAGTCGCCGTAGAAGGCCAGGAACGGCAGGCCCAGATCAATGGGATCGGTCAGGGCGCTGCCGTCGGCGGCCACCTGGGTCAGGGTCACGAAGCCCTCCACATAGCTGCCGTTGGGGAACTGGGCCAGCATCTTCCGGCCCTCGTCGGTAACGGTGACGGTGACGGTGACATCGGCGGTCTTGCCGGGAGCCACGGCCACCCGATTATTCTCGCAGTTGGTGGTGAAGGTGTGGGGGAGCAGCCGGGAGCTTCCGCTGATGGTGGAGAACTCCTGCCCGCTGCCGTTGACATAGGCCTCGGTGGTGTCGGTCAGCACCAGGGGGGTCACGTCGTAATACAGGGTGTCGCTGCCGGTGTTGTGGACGGTGAAGTTCATGGTGTACACGCCCTTCATGGCGGGATCGTCCTTCAGCTCCAGCTTGGGACGCTCCATGCCCTCCACGGACAGATAGCCCCGGGTATTCACGGCGTCGTTGATGCTCATCAGGCCAGCGCCCTGCTTCCGGGGGGAATAGGGCACGCCGTTGTCGTCATAGATCACATGGGCGGTGCTCATGAGCAGGGTGTCGGTCATGTGCTTGCGCTGGGCGCCGGTCATGCTGTTGTCCCGGGCCTTCAGGGCCTGCTGGACGATGGCCATGCCGCCGGCCGCGTGGGGGGATGCCATGGAGGTGCCGTCCATGCTCTCATAGCCGCCGGGCACGGCGGCATAGATGCCCGCGCCGGGGGCGGTGATCTCCGGCTTCAGGGTCAGCTCGGGGGTAGCGCCCCAGCTGGAGAAGTCGGCCATGCCATAGGTGGGGGATTCCACCAGGGCGTCGGCGGAGGCCACGGACAGAGTCTTGGTCTCCTGCTGCTTCATGTATTCACCGGCGGCCTGGGAGATGAAGGCGCAGGGGATCTTCCAGTCGGTGATGGACATGTACAGCATGCCGGGCACGTTGTTGTACACCAGCATGCCAATGGCGCCGGCGTTGGCGGCGTTGCGCTCCTTCTGCTCATAGTACATGCCGCCGCCCCGCTGCACCAGGGCGATCTTGCCGGTCAGGTCCAGGCCCGCATAGTCCTCCTCCGCGCCGTAGTTGGGCACCACCACATACTCGATGGAGCCCCGGGCGGACAGGCTGCGGAAGGGCTTGGCGTTCTCGTCCTCGCTGATGGTGGCGCTGTCCTGATAGGCCAGGTTCTTGCCGCCCACGGTGACATAGGGGCCCTTGACCATGCCGTTGGACACGGCGGCCACGGACAGGGACTCGCCATAGGTGGAGGGCTCGCTGACCAGGCCGTAATCGGGGTTGGAGGCCAGGGCCTTGCCGCCGAAGGCGTCGCCATAGGCGGCGTTATAGGCGTTGCCCGCGGCCACAGCCAGGGACACGCCGCTCTCGCCGGTGCGCTCGAACACGTCCAGCAGGCTCTTGGTGAAGGCGTCCTCGCTGTCATAGTCGATGTAGCCGCAGTCGGAGCCAAGGCTCAGGTTGGCCACGTCCACGCCCAGCAGGATGCAGTCCTCCAGAGCGGCCAGAATGTCCGCATAGGACGCGCCGCCGGTGGACTTGAACACGTTCATGTTGATGATCTGGGCCTGGGGAGCCACGCCCATGGCGGCCTCGTTGACGCCGGTGTTGCCGGCGGCGGTGGAGGCAACGTGGGTGCCGTGGCTGCCCTTATCGCCGGGCATGCCGTCCTTGTCCCTGTCGCCGTAGTCAAACTGGAAGGGGATCTTGGCGCTGTAATACAGGTCGGACACGCTGATGCCCTTGACGATGCTCTCCACCTGGAAATCATAAGTCTCCAGCATGGACTGGAGCTTCTCCCGGGTCAGGGAGGGGCTCTTGGGGGCGGTCTTGAAGATCTCGTGGCCCATGTCCACGCCGGTATCCAGAATGGCCACCAGCATTCCCTCGCCGGTGAAGCCCGTGGTATTATAGATACCGCCGCCGATCATCCGGTTGCTGTTGGCGGTGTCGGGCAGCAGCTCAAACGTGGGGGAAATGAAGGCGGACTGCACGCAGTCCAGCTTCCGGATGGCCTTGTACTGGCCATAGGTCACTGTGGCGGAAAAGCCGTTGAGCAGGGTGGTATACTGCCGCTGGGGCTCCACCTGCCCGTCAATGGCCCGGTTGATCTGAGCCAGGGCGCTCTTCTGCGTGCGCAGCAGGGCGTTGACCTGGGCCCGGGAATCCGGGTCGGCCACGGAGTCGTTGACCACCACGATGATCTCGACTTCGTCGCTGTCGTCGAGCTTCGCGGTGTTCTCCATCTGGATTTTTTCGCCGTTTTTCTGGCCGCTGCGCAGGACCTGGCGGGCGATATCGTTGGCGATACCGCTGACCGTGGTCTCCTGCAGGGAGGCGTTGACCTCCTGCTCAGCTGCCTGGGCGAATGCCGTCACCGGCAGGGCGGTCAGGATCATCAGAACCGCCAGAGCCAGTGCGCAGCACCGTTTGATAGCTGTCATCTCGTTCCTCCTATAAAATATATTGTCCGCCGCTGCATAAAAGTTCAGCGCGATTTATATATTATACCAGCTTTTGGACTTTAATGCAATGACGTAACGGCATAAAATGCCAAAATATTTTCCAAATTTTCCGGCATTCTCCGGTCAAAAAAACGGCCCCGGGCCAGACACCCGGGGATGGAGCTTTCCGGCGCGCTGCAAGGCTATGCACTTGCGGACCGTCCGCGGCTCCGTCCGACGGATCGCGCGGGAAATGCCCGCAATTTCGAAAAATCCCTTGCGCAGCATAAAAATACGGCGCCTGCGAAAAATCCCGCCGGGAATCCGAAAAAATCGGGCTCCCGGCGGGGTTTTATGTTGACAAAGGGGCCGCGCCTGTGGTACAATAAGACGCTATATTGAGAAAATGGGGCCTGATGCCCCATTTCAAATCTGCTGTTATGATACCAGCTTTCCCCCGAAATTACAAGTGGGCTCGGGCGAAAACAAACAACCGGGCCGAGCGTGTCAAAATCCCGGGAGAGCGGTTCCCAAGGAAAAGCACGGAGAAAATGCGAAAAGAAAGGCGTGAGTATTGAAGATGGCCAAGGACAAGTATTATGGCAAGACCCTGCGCAAGAACTTTGCCAGACACGAAGAGGTCATGGCGATGCCCAACCTGCTGGAGATCCAGAAGAAATCCTATCAGTGGTTCCTGGACACCGGCCTGCGGGAGGTTTTTGCCGACGTGGCCTCCATCGGCGACTATGCCGGCAACCTGGAGCTGAGCTTCATCGACTACAGCATGGACGAAAAGCCCAAGTACGACGTGGAGGAGTGCAAGGCCCGGGACGCCACCTATGCCGCCCCTATGAAGGTCAGCGTGCGCCTGCACAATAAGGAGACCGGCGAAATCAAGGAGCAGGAGATCTTCATGGGCGATTTCCCCCTGATGACCCATGGCGGCACCTTCGTCATCAACGGCGCCGAGCGCGTGGTGGTCAGCCAGATCGTCCGCTCCCCCGGCATCTACTACGGCAAGGAGATCGACCTGAAAACCGACCTGCCCCTGCTGACCTCCACCGTGATCCCCTACCGGGGCGCGTGGCTGGAGTATGAGACCGACAGCAGCGAGGTGTTCTGGGTCCGCATCGACAAGAACCGCAAGCTGCCCATCACCTGCCTGATCCGGGCCCTGGGCCTGAAAACCGACGCGGAGATCCTGGACCGCTTCGGCGACGACCCCCGCATTGTGGCCACCATGGACAAGGACACCTGCAAGTCCTATGAGGAGGCCATGCTGGAGATCTATCGCAAGCAGCGCCCCGGCGAGCCCCCCACGCTGGACTCCGCCGAGAACCTGATGCAGGGCCTGTTCTTCGACCCCCGGCGGTATGACCTGAGCACCGTGGGCCGGTATAAGTTCAACAAGAAGCTGACCCTGTGGACCCAGGCCAGGGGGCAGAAGCTGGCCGAGCCTGTGGCCGACCCCGCCACCGGCGAGCTTCTGCTGGAGGAGGGCCACGTCCTCTCCGGCGACGACTGCCGCACCCTGGACGCCATCGGCGTGGGTATGGTGAAGGTCCGGCTGGAAAACGGCGAGGTCATCCGCATTTTCACCAACCGTATGTGCGACATGAGCCGCTATGTGGACTTTGACCCCAAGGCCTGCTGCGGCATCAAGGAGCGGGTGCGCTTCGACGTGCTGCAGGAGCTGCTGAGTCAGTATCAGGGCGAGGAACTGGTGGAGCAGTGCCGCCTGCAGGCGGACCGCCTGGTGCCCAAGCACATCATCATCGACCGCGACAAGTCCGACAACGAGTATTACACGCGCCTGTTCGCCAAGGAGCAGTCCTACCGCTCGATGCTGCGCATACTCGGGTACTAAATCCGAACGCCCCGACGGGCGCGTGTAATACACCGCACAGACAATCCCCCCCTAAATCCCCCTTTGAGAAGGGGGACTTACACTTCGGGCGACCTGTTCGCCAGGGAGCAATCCTACCGCTCGATGCTCCGGATACTCGGGTATTAAGCCGCATATTCCGCCACTAAAAAATCCACCTCTTCCAAGGTGGATTTTTTAGTGGCATTCGGCCGGATCGCTACCGCAAATAACGCCAGGCAATCAGCAGTAATGCAATGACGAAAAACGAGAGAAAGACGACATTGCCCATCACCTCCCGGAAACGAACCGACCGGGCGGACTCCCGCGACAATTCATCACCCCGGCGGACACGGACGATCACACAGCCGATCCGGATCGCCACAACCAGCATAAGCCCCGTAACGATGAAATCAACCAAGAAATCCACCGTATTCCGCGGAACGAACCAACTCGCGATGAGCAGGAGAAACCCGACGCTCACGCCCCAATCGACCCACTTGTCCCCAAAAATGGCTTGCAGGTATTTATACGACTGCATAGTATCCGTCTCTTTCATCTTGCTTCCCGATATTTTGCACT
>OHCE01000745.1_pt1 | contig 13887 bp, 12 predicted proteins | sample 1577571 | NCBI WGS metagenome assembly OHCE01 (sample SAMEA3879505, study PRJEB24766) | human gut metagenome | biome: human-associated habitat; feature: feces | place: USA | collected 1985/1987 | reverse complement strand
AGGTCATTGCCTCTGACCAGATCGCATTTGTTTCGGTGAAGTTCGTGTTCGATGGAGCTTGGAAAACGCTGCACAAGGTGGTGCAGTTCACGCAGTGTGAGGAAACATACAACGTGGTGCTTGGCATAGACGGAACGACTTGTTTGCTGCCTGCCGAACTGCATCCTGGTGCGGTGAAGATGAGTTTGTTTGGCTACGATGCGGAAAGCGATACTACACTGCGTGCGACAACCGTACCGGTAACTCTTCACATTCGACCGTCTGGTTTTGTTGCAGATGGGGATACGCCAATTCCGCCGACTCTAGATTTATATACACAGCTTTTGAAAAAACTCTCAGAGATGCAAACCGGAGCAAACGGAAAGGATGGCCGTTCTGCTTATGAAATTGCCATAGAAAATGGTTTTGTGGGGACAGCTGCAGAATGGCTGGAAAGTTTGAAAGGCAGGGACGGTATTGATGGTAAGGATGGATTACCCGGAAAGGACGGAAAAGATGGTTTGCCCGGTAAGGACGGCACAAATGGAAAAGATGGCTTACCGGGGAAAGATGGTAGAGATGGGCGTGACGGGAAGGATGGTGTTTCTCCGGATTTGACAAATTATCCAGATACCGATGCCGTAAAAGCACTGATTCAAGCTGCGGTTCAACCTCTTTTACAGCAGGTACATGTTCATAAAAATCTGAATGTTTTAGATGATTTGACGGCAGATGAACTTTCCTTGCTGCGTGCTCTTCAGGAATTCGAGGATGATACAACTTACAATATCCAAACATTCCGGGAAGCCATTGCAGCACTGAATGAAAAAGCACATACCCACGAAAATCAATCTGCATTGGAGCAGATCACTGCTGCTAAAATCGCACAATGGGATGGTTTTGGCACGCAAATCAATGGGCTTAGCACAAAGATTACAGTCTATTCGGAAAAGACAGAACGCACTTTGGAGAGCCTGCAAAAGCAAATTGACAACCTGACAAGCGGCAGAAATTACACCGTTCTGTTTCAGTCCGGACAGGATGCCATTTCGACCTACGCACCAAACCTTAGCATGATTCTGGACGGCGGGTATCAGACAATGACAGATTTTCTGGCTGCCTATCCGCAGTTTTGCAGTGCAGCAAATGATTTTGTACTATCCTATTCACAGGAGTGCTTCAACTGGGATAAGTCGGTCTTGACCGTTTGTGCAAAGCCTCTGTCTCTGACGAAAAATGCGGAAATCGTGATGTCCTATCAGTCGGGTTCCAGCGAAGCCGGGAGTTTGTATCTGGTGCAGAAACCGCAGAAGATCGACATTCCCATTGGCGTGTATGTGAATACAGAAATCGATGCAAATCGTGCGGTTTCTCTGGATTTCCAATGGCTGCAGTCGGACACCTTTATCACCACCATCACAGAATGCACTGGCATTTCTGACGGCGAATATTACCTTGCCTGGGTGGGCAGAAGCAACAATTCTCATCCGAAAATCCGATTCCTGAAAGTACTGGAGGGTTAAAAATATGATGAAAGATACCATTTGCGTGGCTGTCGGCTTGGTCGGCGGCTTTTTTACTGCCATTTTTGGCGGCTGGGACTCCGCTTTGGTGACACTGGTCGTCTTTATGGCAATCGACTTTTTCACCGGCATCATCACTGCCATGATGAAAAAGTCCAAACACACAGAAAGCGGCGGACTTTCTTCCAAAGCCGGCTGGTTCGGTCTGGCGAAAAAGGTCTGCACTTTAATGCTGATCGTCGTTGCAGTTCGGATGGATATTCTGCTGAATACCAACTACATCCGGGATGCTGTCTGCATCAGCTTTTGCCTGAACGAACTGCTTTCCATCGTAGAAAATACATCGCTCATGGGGATTCCATATCCGCCTGCAATCAAAAAAGCAATTGATGTTCTGCAAACAAAAATCGGCAGAACCGAAGAAACGACCGACAAGGAGGAAAAGTAATATGACTATTTTAAGACCAGATGCAACAACGACATTTGGCGGTGTCACCGTCAACGAATATTTACTTACCAAACACAATCCCAACCACATCGATATGCCCTCTGTTTCCATGGCAGGGAAAATCATTGGTGTGACTGTTCACAACACAGACTGGATCACCGTAGCAAGCGGAACGACTCCTGCGGAACAGTACACAAGGGCGACGGTCAATAACAACATGAGGGACGTGCGAGTTCATTATTATGTGGATAACGTGTGTGCATGGCAGAATCTGCCCCACAGCCTGAGCGGCTGGCACGCCGCTGATGGTTCTGGGAACGGAAACAGAAGAACCATCGCCATTGAGTGCATTATGTCCTCTGCATACAATTCTACGGATAAGAAGTCGGAGGACAATGCAGCAAAATTGGCAGCAGCCCTTCTGAAACAGTATGGATTGGACATCAATCATCTCTACACCCATACCCACTGGCTCAATGTTCGTGACGGACGAAACGGAACGATTGACCAGCTGAACACCATGTACAATCGGTACAAAATGTGCCCTGCGTACATTTTGCCGCATTGGGCGGAGTTCAAGAAAAAGGTACAGTCTTATTTGAATGCAGGAACTTCCACTATTTCTGCACTCTCCACAAAGCAACTTTACCGGGTGAGAAAATCTTGGGCAGATGCAAAGTCGCAGCTTGGTGCGTACTCTTCTTTGGAGAATGCGAAAAAGGCGTGTAAGGCAGGATACAGCGTTTTTGACAATTCAGGCAAAGTAGTATATTTTGTTGTGAAAACCTACGCAAAAGGTACAAAGGTCACACTGAATAATGTCACCTTGTATTCGTCCAGTACTGCCAAAACTGGTACAAAGAAATCCGGAACGTACTATCTCTATGACGGACAGGTAGTGAACAACAGAATGCGTATCACAAATTCTGCTTCCAATTGCGGCAAAACGCCTGCCGGTTCTTATGTTACCGGTTGGGTTAACAAGACCGATATCTGATAATATTTCTATTCAAAATCCCGAAACGGCTCCAGTGTTAGCTGTTTCGGGAAAATTTTTAAGTGCTGACGGGAGGTATTGTATGGAACAGCAGCAAATAATGGATGAGCTGAATTATCACAGGGCACAGAAAATAACGGAAACGCTTTATCGTTCCGGTCTGATTTCCTTTGACGAATATGACAAACTGACACAAAAAAATCGCCGATCTTTCTCTCCGCTTTACGTCGACTTATTGCCGAAAACGCTTGATATATCCACGAAACAGAGTTAATATGGACACTGCGAAAGGAGGTGACTGCCTTGAAAACAGTTAGAAAAATTGAAGCGAATAAGCCGATAACGACAAATAAGCAGAAATTCCGTGTGGCTGCTTACTGCCGTGTTTCAACAGATAACGATGATCAGCTTGAAAGCCTTGAAACACAAAAAGCACATTATGAGTCATGGATCAAACTGCATTCGGAATGGGAATACGCTGGGTTATACTATGATTCAGGCATCACCGGTACAAAATCAGATGTCCGTGAAGGTTTGCAGAATCTACTGCAAGCCTGCCGTCTTGGGAGAATAGACCGTATTCTCGTGAAATCTATCAGCCGTTTTTCAAGAAATACAACAGACTGCCTTTCCATTGTCCGTGAACTGCTCGAAATTGGCGTCACGATTTCTTTTGAAAAGGAAAATATAGACACTGGGAGTATGGAAAGTGAGCTGATACTCTCGATACTGAGTAGTATGGCAGAAGATGAATCAGCATCTATTTCTCAAAATGAAAAGTGGTCGATAAAGCGTAAGTTTCAAAGCGGCACATACAAAATGTCCTATGTTCCTTATGGATATATGAGAGATGAAAACGGAAATATGGTGATTGAAACATGGGAGGCAAATGTGATTCGCTTTATCTTTGACTTAATTTTATCCGGCAAAAGTACATATGTCATTGCGAAACTTTTAGATGCACAGCATATTCCAACGAGAAAGGGCGGAAAATGGAGTGGGTCAACCGTTCGTGACATTGTAGTCAATGAAAAATATGTCGGCGATGCACTGTTTCAGAAAACCTATACTGATGATAACTTTCACAGGCATACAAACCATGGTGAAGTCGGAACATATCTTGTTTCTGATCACCATGAACCTATTGTAAGCCGGGAGGTCTTTGAAAAAGCAAATGCACTTATCAGACAGCGGGCAGCGGAAAAGGGTGTCATCAAAGGCAGCGACAAATATCAGAAACGTTATGCCTTTTCAGGAAAAATTGTCTGCGGAGTGTGCGGCAGAAACTTTAAACGCAGGATTCACAACGGTGGAGCTGAGATTGCCTGGACATGTGCTGCACATATTGAGGACGCTAAAAAATGCTTCGTAAAATATGTGCGTGATGATGTACTGAAAGTTGCCTTTGTAACCATGCTGAACAAACTTATATTCAGCAGAAAACTAATCCTGAAACCTTTACTGTGCAGTCTTAAATCTGATAGCAGTGATGAAAATGTTCATAGAATGCAGGAATTACAAAAACAGTTAGAGACAAACACTGAAAGGAGAAATACATTCCGCTGGCTTCGCTCACAGGAAATTATTGATACCGTAATGTACAATCAGGAGATGAATCTGCTAAAAAAACAAGCAGAAGATTACCGTAACGAAATATCCCGATTAAGTCAGTATACTACAGGTGAAGCTGCCGGTATTGCAGAATTGGAACATCTGCTTCGATTTACTGAAAGTACGGCGTCTGTTCAGGAATTTAGTGATGCGTTGTTCCTTGCGTTTGTTGACCACATTATTGTTTATGACCGAAACTATGTAGGTTTCAAACTGAAATGCGGTCTGACGCTGAAGGAGGTGATCTGATGGGACATACACCATACGGCTACAGGATAGAGAATGGTATGGCTGTCATAAATCCGGATGAAGCAGGACATGTCAGACAGATTTTCCATAACTACATTGAGGGTATGAGTCTGTCAGAAGCAGCAAAGGCGGCAGGGCATCCTATGGTTCACAGCATGGTCAGACGAATGCTAAGCAGAGAATGTTATCTTGGAGATAGTTTTTACCCTAGGATTATTGATAAGGAAACCTTCGCCAAAGCAAATGCTGAATGGAACCGCCGGGCTGCTGAGATGAACCGAATCGGGAGAACAAGAAAAAAGATTCCCCAGCCTCAGACAAAATTCACAATGGGACAGCAGAATTTTCATTATGATGATCCTGTTCAGCAAGCAGAGTATCTTTACAGTCTTATAGAAAGTAAGGTGACATAAATGCCAAAAGTAACAACGATTCCTCCGAAAAAGCATATCGGTAATCTGGCAAAAGCCAAAGAAGTAAAGAAAATCCGTGTGGCAGCCTACTGCCGAGTATCTACGGACACTGAAGAACAGGCTACCAGTTATCAGACCCAGATCGAACATTACGAGGAGATTATCAGTAAAAATCCGGAATGGATATTTGCCGGAATCTATGCAGATGATGGTATTAGTGCAACCTCAACGAAAAACAGAGAGGAATTTAATAAAATGATACAGGACTGTATGGACGGAAAGATCGATATGATCATCACCAAATCCATCAGCCGATTTGCCAGAAATACTGTGGATTGCCTGAACTATATACGACAGCTTAAGGCACAGAACATTCCGATCTACTTTGAAAAAGAGTCTATCAACACAATGGATGCTAAAGGCGAGGTTCTGATTACCATTATGGCATCACTGGCACAGCAGGAATCTGAATCTCTGAGTCAGAATGTCAAGCTGGGAATGCAGTATCGTTTTCAGCAAGGCAAAGTAATGGTCAATGCAAGATGTTTCCTAGGCTACGATAAGGACGAGAACGGACATCTGGTTATCAATCCAGAACAGGCAGAGGTAGTTAAACGAATTTACCGTGAATATCTGGAGGGAGCAAGCTGTCAGCAGATCGCAAGGGGACTGGAACATGATGGGGTTCTTACTGCACGGGGAAACAAAAGATGGCATGATAGTGCCATTCGATTGATTCTGGAAAATGAAAAGTATATGGGAGATGCTCTTCTGCAAAAAACATATACTGTGGATTTTCTCCGAAAAAAGCGAATCAAAAACAACGGGGAAATGCCACAGTATTATGTAGAAGACGATCACGAAGCCATTATCCCAAAAGAGTTATTCCTGAAGGTACAGGAAGAAATCGCAAGACGAGGTTCGCAAGTTGACTGTATGGGGAGGCGGCGAGGTTTCAGTTCTAAGCACTGCTTTACGAATCTGATGTACTGTGCCGAGTGTGGAGAGCCGTTCCGCAGAGTGCATTGGAATAATCGTGGCTGCAAGTCTATCGTGTGGCGCTGCACTTCAAGGTTGGATAAAAAGGGTGAGTGTCATGCACGAACAATTTATGAGGATGTATTGAAGCAAGCCTTTGTCACAGCTTTAAATCAGCTTATTGGCAGCAGTATGGAGCTTGGCATTCTACAGGAAAACATCGCAGAGGTTCTTCGCATGGGCAGTCCAGATTCAGCAGAGAATATTCAGGCACAGCTGGATGAACTTCAGCGCCAGTTGATTGAAAGGGCAAGCCGGCGAGAGGACTATGATGACATATCACAGGAAATATTCCGGCTTCGGGAACAGAAGGAGAAAGCAATGATGGACGATGTATCCCGAAGTGACTACTTTGAACGCATCAAGGAATTGCAGGATTTCATTATATCGCAACCCAGCGGTATTACTGAGTTTGATGAAACACTGGTGAAGCATCTGCTGTCGAAAGTCACAGTGTTTGAAGAAAAACTGGTATTTGAATTCAAATCGGGAGTGAGTGTTGAAGTTGAAAACTGAATATGTGTATTATCCCCTCTGCTGGTGAAGCTATATTTCACTGGTGGAGGGAATTTACTGTGGAGGGGATTTTTTGTGTTTATACGGAAATAGGAATTGAAAAAAGAGAAAGTGTGTGGTATAATAAATAAGTAGAGCTTTGTTTATGAGCTAATGACAAATGACATTTAGTTTTAGAAAACTACCACTAATCTTAAAGTAATATATAGAACGTAGCGTTGGAAAAATTGAAAGGTGGATTTTATGAATTTAGATTCTGAATTACAGGATAAGCTTGATACTCCAGTTAAATCTTTTGAAGTTGCATTCAGGTCGTATGTATCAACTGCAATTATCACAGCATATCCTTTAGAAGACTCTTTAAAAAATGAGATTGTTAATAGGAGCAACAAACTAAAAGAATCAAAAGCCATTTTCTCTGGGAAATTCTCTTCGGAGATTAAAAGTATTCTTGGTGGAAGAGAATGGAAAAGTTTTTGGGACAATATTGTATTTGCTAAAGATTGTTATGATAAGCGCAAACATGACGAAAACCACGATGTGAATTTTGTTAGTCAGATATTACTAATGACATATATTTTTCAAGACATATTCCAGACATTGATCCTACAATTTACTTCTCCTTCTGCGTATTTATCTTATTCTCAAAAATATTATGAAGTGCGAAATGGTTTATCGCATAGAGCTTCTTCAATTATAGATGATACAGATGCTAAAGGTTGCTTGATTTTTATCAAAAATGCATCCGAATTAATATCTTCAGATTATTATTGGTATTGTAGTAAAACTAAAATTGATAAAATGGTTGACGAATATTACCAATTATTAAATGCAGGGGCATTATCAATTGATAATCTTGACACCGCACCGTTTCCAAGTAATAAAATAGTGTGCAGAGAACCTGAAATCTCAGATCTATTTAAATATGTATGTGCATGGGATGGAACTAAAAAACTAAGAAATAAAAAACATATAATATGCATTTCTGGATATGGTGGAATTGGAAAGACCTCATTGGTTTTAGAATTTGTTCTGCAACTCCTAAGTAAAATGAAACAAAACGAATATTTGGGATTTCGTCCGAGCTTTATTCTTTTTTATTCTGCAAAAGAACAAATGCTTGACATAAATGAGGAAACTGGGTCTATAAAGAAAAAAAGACTAAAAAGCCAGTTTCATGGCTTAGATACATTTAAAGCACTTCTTTTTAATGATTTAGAAATATCAGATTTTAATGACTATTGGAAAACAGAAGGTCTCATCATCGTTGACAATTTAGAATCATTAAATACAAATGAGCGCAAAAGAGTAGTAGACTTTTTGTATGAAGAATTGCCTTCAAGTGTTCAAGCAATAATCACAACACGAATTCCTGAAAATGATGTAGATTACTCAATGCCAATTAACGGATTTCGGAATGAAGCTGGTATCACTTTCATAAAACAGTATTCTATTCAAAATAAGTTCGATATAGATTTAACTAACGAGCAAATAGGTGCGTTGGTTAAATATTCATTTGGAAACTCTCTGGTTCTTGTGTTATCTTTAAAACGACTTATCTCAAAAAAGACTACATATAATTCAATCATAAGTGAAATGAAAAAACTTCCGAGCGATAATACCGAAAGCATCATTACACAGTTTATGTTTCAAAATACCATTAATGAGATATTAACCATATATCCGGATTGTAGTAGTTTAATAAAAAGTGTACTTTTGTGTCTTTCACTGTCTTCCGAACCATTATCTGCATCAATAATATTGGCTGCACATAAAGGAACTAATCTTATAATATCTGAAGTAGAATCAATACTCAAACTCCTTACTGAATATTTAGTAACGGATAAGGTGAATGATTGCTATATAATTAATGAATTCGCATCTAAATTCATTCTTATTAATATGATTCCTTCAATGGATGAAAGAAAAATGTGGGAGCAGAGATTAATCTCTGCCTTAAACGATAACAGAGTTAAAGCACAAAAGATTAATGAATTAAAAAAAGATAATGAGCAATTGAGACAAGTTCTAGAAGATTGGAATACAGAAGATGAGGATGCTATGACAATATATCATGCGTTTGATCTTTATACTATCAAGTATAAGATTACCTCATCTAACGCAGATTATGAGTTAGATCAGTTAAGATTGGAAGTTGAAAATATACAACATAATTTTGGAGCGCACCCTTACCTGTTTTATCAATATGCAAGGATTCTGAATGAGTTAAGGCAGGATGGGTTGATAGGAGACGACTATCAGGAATTAACTGTTCAAAATTACGAAAAATGTATAATGATAATTGATGATGTTTCTTATTCAAAAATAAAAAGTACTAAAACATATCCATCAATCTTATGGATATATTCTATATTCTTGTATGAAAGCTCAGAATATGAGAAAGCCTCAAATTATTCACTGCTCTCAATTAACAAATATAAAGAGTTAAAACTAAAAAATAAGGAATACAATGACGCTTTGGCAATATATTGTCTTGCAGAGATACAACTATATAAGCAAACTGGCAATAAACAGCATTTATTAAACGCCAAAAAACGCCGAGAAGAAATTATTAAAATGCAATATACTATATTACACGAGCATCTGGAGCGTTTGAATAAAGAATTGATTAAATATAAGCATTTACTATAAATGAGTAAACTAAGATGATTTCAAACTTAAATCGTAAAATACGTGTTTCATGTAGTTTGCCTTTTTAATGAGGTTGTCATAATAACATCAATGTCAAGACTTCAAGGCAGTTTGAAATGGTGAAGCTATAGATTATTTGCGAGAAAAGTTCAAATTGCTTATTCAATAGGGCTGTATGGGCAATTTAACGAAAATGCAAACATCAAAATCAAGGTGTCGTTGCACGTTGAGACGGTAGTACTGCTTTCCCACAAAAAGCCAGACGGACATATCAACGTAAAAGTTGAGTTTGGCGAGGGTGAGGGAAAAGTTCCACTTGATAATATTGCTAAAAGAGCGGAAAGCTATAAGCCCAAAGAACGAGTGACCTACAAAATGATAAAGGAGTACATAGAAGCTAAATACGGCTTCAAAGTACATACCGCATATATCGCAGAGGTAAAGAGAGATTTAGGCTTACCGATAGTAATCTCAATCACACAGGGATTTACCTCTATTCCAAAGGCAAAATCATGATTCATTTGACCTTTGACTATAAAACCGATGAAAAATGCACCACACCGGGCCAATATTTGAAGTATCACCGGACATTCCAGGGACTTTCCACACGAGAACTGGCGGAAAAGGTGGGCATTGTGCCCGCGACATTGGTTCTGTATGAAAATGACCGGCACCCCATCAAGCACAGCACAGCGGTAGCACTTGCAAATGCGCTGGGGATTGACCGCAACAGGCTTCTGGACAAATATACCGCCTTTGTAGATTACCCGTATTCCTCCCTTTTGAAAAAGGTACGGCAGGATCTTTCCTTAACTCAAATACAAATGGCTGAGTTGATTGGGATAGGCCAAACGTCTTATTCTGGCTGGGAAAGAGAAATCCGCGTTCCGCGCCGTAAGGAGTACGATAAAATCCTTGCCGCACTGGAAAAGCTAAGGGTAAATGTGGATACATACCTTTGCCAGTCAGCTTCTATCTGAGTGTAAATCGCACATTTGCGGCACTGTTTCCTTACATATATAATAGAAGCACAAAGGAGGAGTGCCAAATGAGAAAGCGGAAATTAAAGATATTTCTTACCCCTACGGAAAACAGTATCGTCATACAGAGCCTTAATCACCTGCGCAATACTATGCTCCGTGAAAACCGGGACACCGGCTGCCTGGATGAACTTCTGCTCAAAGTGATGTGCGCCCCGGTGAAGAAGATGTAAAATTACATATCGGCACCCTATGGGCCGCTTATTCTTTTCAGAAAGAGTAAGCGGCTTTTTTCATGCCCACCTTTCGGATTTTCCGCGTACATAGCCGTCCGTCCTGCCAACGGGCGGCTAAATCTATGAAGAAGGAGGACATGAAAATGCCGGAACAAAGAAGCCGCCCCAGGGATGGCCGCGCGTCTGGGGAAAAAAGTCCTGCTCATCGACGCAGACCCCCAGGGCGACCTTACCACCTGCCTGGGCTGGCAAGACCAGGACAGTTTGCAGACCACCCTTGCTACCGTCATGGGAAAGATCATCCGCGACGAGCCTTTTACCGCAGACGAGGGTATTTTGCACCACAGCGAAGACGTAGACCTCATGCCTGCCAACATTGAATTGTCAGATTTAGAGGCCACCCTTGTCAACGCCATGAGCCGGGAGATCACTTTACGCACCTATGTCAACGAAGCAAAGAAAAATTACGACGTAGTGCTCATCGACTGTATGCCGTCCCTGGGTATGATTACGATCAACGCCCTGGCTGCGGCGGACAGCGTGATTATCCCGGTGCAGGCCCACTACCTGCCCGCCAAGGGCATGACCCAGCTTATCAAAAACATCGCAAGGGTAAAAAAGCGGATTAACCCGGCCCTGAAGGTGGACGGGGTGCTGCTCACTTTGGTAGACGGACGTACCAATCTGGCCCGCCAGACGGCGGAAATCCTGCGGCAGACCTACGGGAGCGTATTAAAAATCTATCGTTCCGAGATTCCCGTAGCCATCAAAGCCGCAGAGACCAGCGCAGCGGGCAAGAGTATTTACGCCTACGACAAAGGAAGCAAAGCGGCCCAGGCTTACGCGGAGTTTTCAAAGGAGGTGTTGGCGGATGGCGAAAAGCAACGGGCTAAACTTCAATCTTCCCTCAGCCGATGATTTGTTTTCCACGGAGGAAGAACGAGTTGAGGCAAGGCTTGAAAAAGTCGTCAACCTTTCTCCTGCGGAGATCAGCGACTTTCCCAATCACCCCTTTAAGGTGCGGATGGACGCGGCCATGCAGGAAATGGCTGAAAGCGTGAAGCAGTACGGCGTTTTGGTTCCCACCCTGGTGCGCCCCAAGCCGGGGGGCGGCTATGAAATGGTGGCCGGACACCGCAGGAAAAAGGCGGCGGATTTAGCGGGGCTTACGGAAATCCCCTGTATTGTGCGGCAGCTCACCGACGATGAAGCCACGATTATCATGGTGGATTCCAACTTGCAGCGGGAGCAGATTCTGCCCTCGGAGAAAGCGTTTGCCTATAAGATGAAGCTGGACGCGATGAAACGGCAGGCCGGACGGCCCTCAAAAGAAAATAGTGTCCCACTGGGACACCATTCTATTGTGGGGAAATCCAGAGAGTTACTTGCAACAAATTCGCCGGACAGTAATACCCAAATCCAGCGTTATGTTCGCCTTACCCACCTTATCCCGGAAATCCTGGAGCTGGCAGATAACTCGGTACTCAAAGACCCGGATATGCTGCAAATTGCCCTGCGCCCAGCGGTGGAGTTGTCTTACCTGCGAAAAGAAGAACAGGCCGACTTGTTCGCTATCATGGACGAGATGGACTGCACCCCGTCCCACGCCCAAGCCATCAAAATGCGCCGGATGTCCGAAGCCAAGACCGGCGATGAACGGTTGTCCAAGGACGCCATGGCGGTTATCATGGAGGAGGAAAAAGGCAATCAAAAAGAACAGTTCAAAATCCCAAAGGAAAAAATCAGCCGGTTTTTTGCGCCGGGGACGCCCACGCAGAAGATCGAGGACACCATTGTCAAGGCGCTGGAACTCTACCGCAAACGCCAGCGCAGTTTAGAGAGATAGCCCACTCACAAGGGGGAAGTGCGCCCATTTGCGGGGAAACGGCAGCTTGTGCCGGTTCCCCCTCTCCACACCTCACCCCTTCCAAACAACCTAAACAGCCTAAAAAAGAAGATATTTGAGGAGCCTGGATGTTTATAAAAAGCTCCGGCCTCTTTTCCACAGGCAGACATCGGGCTGCGAGGGAAACCGGGCGGGCCTCTCTTTTTTAGACAGTAACCAACACAAGCCGCAGCACATCGGAAACGGTGTGCTTTTTTTGCGGCCATTTCAAGGAGGTAACACGATGAAAGCATTGAGAAAGCCCCTGTCCCTGTTCATGGCCATGCTCATGTGCCTGGGCATATTCGCAGGGACGGGAACCACAGCGTTTGCCGCAGGGGAAACCATGACGACGTATATGGTAGAGTTCCCCCGTGCCAGCGACCCCAACAAGGCAGGCTGGGGACATTCTGCTATGAATTTCCTGGGCGGATGGTCTACCGGCGAAAATAACGGTTTTACCATCCACACGCAGGATTCCTTTAACGGGAAAGTCATCTACTGTATCGAACCCGGCGTCGGCGTTCATTCCGGCGACCAGTTTACTGGCCGGGGCGAGGACTTCTGGGATGATTACCCGTCCGATCTGAACCCCACTATTCCACCGGACACCATCAAGGAATATATCGGGCGGATTATGACCTATGGCTGGCAGGGTAACGCCAGCACCTCATGGATGACCGATGACCCGGAGGACGCCAGCAAGATGGCCGGGGCAATCGCCACCCAGCTTCTTGTCTGGGAAACCGTCGTGGGCGAGCGCGACAGCCAGTTTAACCATGTGGACGCCAACGCCCAGGGCAAGAACAATATCGCTGAATATATCAGCCCGGAGAATCCAATTTACAACGAGATCTTCAGCCAGTATTCCGCTATTGAGAGCGCGGTAAAACGCCATACCATGCTGCCCAGCTTTTTCAGCAGCACCGCAGACGCCGGGGCCTACGAGCTGAAATGGGACGGCCAGCAGTATTCCCTCACACTCACGGATACCAACGGCGTGCTGGGAGATTACACCTTTACCAGCAATATTACCGGTCTGAACTTCTCTGTGGACGGCAACCAGCTTACCATCACTTCCAGCCAGGCCATCAAAGGCTCTGTAACGGTGAAAGCAGAGAAAATCTCTGCCCAGCGCAGCGGCGTTGTGGTTTGGACGGATGGCATTACCGGCGGCGGCAAGCAGGACTTTGCCACTTACGGGGAAACCGTTTCCGACCAGATGGTAGGCTATCTGAACCTGGAAGTGAAAACCGGCAATATGAAGCTGATTAAGACTTCCGAGGATGGACAGGTAGCCGGGATCAACTTCACCATTACCGGCGAGGGGTACAGCGCCACCAAGACCACCAATGAGGCG
>OHCE01000744.1_pt1 | contig 13926 bp, 11 predicted proteins | sample 1577571 | NCBI WGS metagenome assembly OHCE01 (sample SAMEA3879505, study PRJEB24766) | human gut metagenome | biome: human-associated habitat; feature: feces | place: USA | collected 1985/1987 | reverse complement strand
GTCGTTCGTCAGCGCATTGCGGCCGACCGCCGACAGGATCAGCACCGTGGCGACCAGGATCAGCGCAATCAGAGCAAGAAACAGCTTGAGCAGAACGTGCTTTTTGCGCCCGCGCTTTTTCCGGCCGCTTTTAATATCCTCCATCGGCTGACCGTCTCCTGCTCTCTGCGGAGGCCTTTGCTGCTGTGGCGGCCGCCTGTCATATGGATTCTGGGCCGGCGGCCGGACGGGCGTAAAATCCTGCGTGATATCGGCCGGTTTTGCCGGCGAGGGCCGTTTGGGCGGCTGGCCTGCTTGTGAAGGCCGCGATTGCGAAGGCCGCGATTGCGGCCGGTGATTCGGGTTGGGATTAGGCGGCGGTGCCGGCCGCCTGGGCCGCTGGCCGGAGGTAGAGCTGATATCCCGGCTACCGCTATCCTTTTTGCGGTTTGGATCCCGATTGCTGGAGCTGTAAATATCTTCCATCCGATGATTCATCCTTTCCACGAGGAGGTTACAGATCAATTCTTTTTTTATTTTACATCATTCGCCCTTTTGATACAATCTTTTTTGAGAAACTTAAAAATTGCCAGCGCTTTTGGCGGCGGTACCACTTTGTTTCCCACTGGCTTGGGTATTGTTATTTTGCCGGTTTGCTGATAAAATGGAAGCACAAACGGCCCGGAAGGAAGGCATGATGTTTATGAAAGCAAACAACCTGATCGACCTTGACCAGCTCTCCCATGCGGAAGTGCAGGAATTGATTACTCTGGCTGGAGAGATTCGCAAAAACCCGGCGTGGTATATGGACGCCTGCCACGGCAAAATTATGGCGACGCTTTTTTACGAGCCCTCCACAAGGACGCAGATGTCTTTTCAGGCGGCAATGCTCCGCTTGGGGGGGAAGGTGATTGGGTTTGATAATCCTGGAAATTCATCTGTTTCCAAAGGGGAGAGCTTGAAGGATACTGTGCGGATCATCAGCAACTATTCCGATTTGATCGTTATGCGCAACCCCCGTGAGGGCGCGTCGCTGGCGGCGTCGCTTTATTCGCGTGTTCCCGTGATCAACGCGGGCGACGGCGGGCATTTACATCCAACGCAGACGCTGACGGATCTTGTAACGTTATCTTATGAAAAAGGAAGGCTTACAAATCTCACCATCGGCTTGTGCGGCGATATGAAAAACGGGCGCACGGTGCATTCGCTCATCAAATGCCTTTCGCAGTATGAGGGTAACCGGTTTGTGCTCATTTCCACGCCTCAGCTTCAAATCCCGCAGTATATCCGCGATGTGCTCCATGCCAACAACTGTCCCTATGCCTGCTTAGATAGCCTCGAAGCGGCGATCCCGGAGCTTGACGTGCTCTATATGACCCGCATCCAGCAGGAGCGCTTTTTCAACGAAGAGGACTACCTCCGGTTGAAAGGCTGCTACTCCCTGAACGCCAAGCTCTTGGAGCTGGCCCCATCGGATATGCCGGTGCTGCACCCGCTGCCCCGCATCGACGAGATCAAGCTGGACGTGGACAGCGACCCTCGTGCCGCCTACTTCGACCAAGTCCACAACGGCGTTTATGTCCGGATGGCCATTATTCTGGCCCTGCTGGGCATCCCCGACCCTGTGACCGGAAATAAAGTGCTGAAATAAACTCTGACCGGAAAAACAATGCCGCCCGCCTGCGCTGTTGTCACGCAGGTGGGCGGTATTTTACGTTATTGGCCCGGAAAGCACCGTTCAGACAAGGCTTTCCATGATCTTGGCACACGTTTCGATGCCGATGACCCCGCTGTCCAGCGCGATATGATAGTTGGCGGCGCTGCCCTATGGAGCAAAGTGAAGGAGCAAAAAATTCCCCACAGACCGGCAGATCCGTGCTATAATCAGAGCAAAAGGGCCTGCGCCGGAAAGCGGGGCCCCGCAAAAATGGAGGACATGAGGATGAACGAAACGCTGCGAAGGGATGCCGACGCCATCATCGGGGCCAGCCTGAGTGCTGTCCTGCCGGACGAGGCCGTCCGCCGTGCACTGAAAGTCTTTCAGCCCAAGGGCAGCAAGGTGCTGCTGGTGGCGGCGGGCAAGGCCGGATGGCAGATGGCCCGCGCCGCCGTGGAAGCACTGGGCCGGGTGGACGGCGGCGTGGTCGTGACCAAGTATGGCCACGTCAAAGGCCAGATCTCCGGGGTGGACTGTTATGAAGCAGGCCATCCCGTCCCGGACGAAAACGGCTTTGCGGCCACCGAAAAGGCGCTGGAGCTGGTGCAGGGGCTGACCGCAGAGGACACGGTACTGTTTCTGCTCTCGGGCGGCGGCAGCGCGTTGTTTGAAAAGCCGCTGCTCCCCGGCGGGGAATTGCAGGACATCACCCATCAGCTCCTTGCCAGCGGGGCCGACATCGTGGAGATGAACACCATCCGCAAGCGGCTTTCCGGGGTCAAGGGAGGGCGGTTCGCACAGCGCTGCGCTCCGGCAAACGTATTCAGCATCGTCCTCAGTGATATTCTGGGCGACCCGCTGGATATGATCGCCAGCGGCCCGGCGGTGCCGGACTCCTCCACCTGCGCGCAGGCGCTTGCCATTGCGGAAAAGTATCGGCTGAACCTGTCGGAACAGGCGAAAGAGCTTCTGGCACAGGAAACGCCGAAAGCGCTCGACAACGTGACGACCCGGATCACCGGCAGCGTCCGGGAACTGTGTGCAGCTGCGGCCAGTGCCTGCCGGGCGCGGGGCTATGAGCCAGTCGTCCTCACCGACCGGCTCTGCTGCGAGGCCCGGGAGGCGGGCAGCTTCCTTGGCTCCATCGCCCGCACCCACGCGGGGCAGGGCCGGAAGCTGGCCTTTATCGCAGGCGGCGAGACTGTGGTGCACTTGACCGGGAAGGGTCTCGGCGGCCGCAATCAGGAGATCGCCCTTGCGGCGGCTCCGGCTCTTGCCGGGCTGGACGCGGCGGTCTTCTCGGTGGGCAGCGACGGCACCGACGGCCCCACCGATGCCGCTGGCGGCTATGTGGACGGCGATACCGCCGCCGCTCTGGCGGCAAAGGGCTGGAACGTGTTCGACACCCTGAAAAATAACGATGCCTACCACGCCTTACAGGCGGCAGAGGGGCTGATCATCACCGGGGCCACCGGAACAAACGTCAACGACGTGGCGGTGGCACTGATCACAGGATAAAGAGAGACTGCTGCGCAGGTCGTAATGTGCCTCCGGTGGGCTGGGATCAGTTCTCGGAAGAGATGTCCTCGCCGAAGTACTTCTCGCTCAGCTCCTTGAGGGTGCCGTCGGCACGCAGTGCTTCGATGGCGCTGTTGAGGGCGTCGAGGAAGGAGGTGTCGTCACTCTTGAGGACGGGGATGGCGACATGGGAGGCCTCCTCGGTCTGGGCCACCAGCTTGAAGTTGGCGTCCGGATGGACATTCAGGTAGTCGTAGAAGGAGACGTCGGCGTTCAGGGTGGCGTCGATGCGGCCGGCAGTCAGCAGCTGGATGGTCTCCTCCAGCGTGTCGATGCCCTGCACGGTAGCGCCGTAACTCTCGGCCAGCTCCATATAGGTGGAGGCAGGGCTGTTGGCCGTGGTCTTGCCTGCGAGATCCTCAAAGCTCTTGATGTCCTCGTTGTCCTTGCGGACGGCGAGGGCGGTGTGGATGTAGCCGTAGGGGGTGGTGAAGTCGTAGGTCTTGGCGCGCTCCTCCGTGACCTCGACGCCGTTGCAGACGAGGTCATAGCGGCCGGCGTCCAGACCGGCGAAGAGGCTGTCCCAGTCGCTCTCGACATACTCCGGCTCGACGCCCAGCTTTTCGGCGATGGCACGGGAGACCTCGACGTCGTAGCCGACGAGGGTGTCGCTCTCATCGTGGAAGCTCCAGGGCTGCCATGCGCCTTCCAGCGCGACGACCAGCTTGCCGTTGGACTGGACGGCCTCCAGCTTATTGGCAGCGGCGGAGGAAGCGGACTTGCTGGAAGAGCAGCCAGCCAGCGAGAGGGCCCCGGCGGCAGCCATGACACTCATCAGGGAGATAAAGGTTCTGCGTTTCATAGTAGATTATCCTTTCTGTAGTAAGACAAACTTGAGAAAAGCGGGATAAGGCTCTCCCTTTGGGAGAGCTGGCGCGTAAGCGCCTGAGAGGGCAAGGAAGCTGACACAAAGGCGGAAACACCGCGATCGTATCGCGCTGACCAAGAGCCTGCTTATCGCTGTGCGGCGGCTCTGCCGCAGGCGGCTTGCCCTCTCCGTCATTGCTTCGCAATGCCACCTCTCCCAAGGGGAGAGGCTTAGACTTCGGTATGCGAGATCTTTTGCAGGAACTCGCGGGTCCGGGCCTCTTTGGGGTGGGCGAAGAACTCCTGCGAGGGGGCTTCCTCCACCACGACGCCGTTCTCCATGAAGACGGTGCGGGAGGAGACGTTGCGGGCAAAGCCCATTTCATGGGTGACGACCAGCATGGTCATCCCCTCCTGTGCCAGCTGCCGCATGACAGCCAGCACTTCGCCGGTCAGCTCGGGGTCGAGGGCGCTGGTCGGCTCGTCGAAATAGATGATCTCGGGGTCGGAAGCGAGGGCGCGGGCGATGGCCACACGCTGCTGCTGACCGCCCGAGAGCTGGCGGGGGTAGTAGTCGGCCCGGTCGGAGAGGCCGACCTTTTCCAGCATCTTCATGCCGATGGCATTGGCCTCGTTTTTGGGCATTTTCCGGGCAACGATGAGGCCCTCGGTGACGTTCTGGAGGGCTGTCTTGTTGCGGAAGAGATTATAGTTCTGGAAAACGAAGGCCGTCTTCCGACGCAGCCGCGCGATGGAGGCCCGGTCGGCGCGGGCAAGGTCGAAAGCCTCACCGTCGAAGGTGAGGGTGCCCGCGTCGGCGGTCTCGAGGAAGTTGAGACAGCGCAGCAGGGTGGTCTTGCCGGAGCCGGAGGGGCCGAGGATGGCGACGACGTCGCCCTTTTCCACCGTCAGATCGACGCCGCGCAGCACATCAAGGCTGCTGACCGGCTTCGGGGCACGGCCAAAGATGCCGGGACGGACGCCGGGCTTTGCATATGTATGGAAGGATTTGCGGACGCCGCGGATCTCTAACATTGCCATAACAGCCACACTCCTTTCTTACTGGAAGCCGTGGGCGTTGAGCTTGCGCTCCAGCAGCCCCTGCAGCTTGGTGATGACGGTACAGAACAGCAGATACACCACAGCCACCTCGCAGTAGATGGGCAGGAAGATGTAGGTGCGGGCCGCGACCCGCTGGCCGGCCATGAACAGCTCCGCCACGGTGATGTTGGAGGCCAGAGAGGTGTCCTTGATCATGCCGATGAGGGAGTTGGAGAGGGCGGGCACGGCGGTGCGCAGGGCCTGCGGCAGCACGATGCGGCGCATGATCTGCCACCAGCTCATGCCCACACAGTACCCGGCCTCCAGCTGCCCCTGCGGTACGCTTTCCAGCGCACCGCGCATGGTCTCGGCGCAGTAGGCACCCTCGTTGAAGGCAAAGGCGATGACCGCCGCCGGAAAGGCGTCCAGCATGATGCCCACGCTGGGCAGGCCATAGAAGATGATGAAGAGCTGCACCAGAAGCGGTGTGCCCCGGATGACCCAGATGTAGAACCGGGCCAGCTGACTCAGCACCGGCACCCGGGCATACTGCACCAGAGCCACGGCTACGGCCAGCACCATCGCCAGAGTGAACGAGACGAGGGTGAGGGGGATGGTCATGGTGAGGCCCGCCGACAGGATGCGGGGCAGGGCCTCCCAGAGCACGCTGACGATGCGGTTGGATAACAAAGATTCCAGCATGGATGATGTCCTTCTTCAAAATGAAAAATAGAGCAGTTCGACTTTTTATCGCACTTTTTGAAAAATGCGATAAACCGATGGAACAGCAGGAAAGCTCATGATACACCTTAAACCATACTTTCAGTCAAGGCCCTGAGCAGAAAATCCTACAAATCCTACCAGAATACTATAGCATGATTCCCGGGGGAACGCAAATGGTTTCGAAAAATTGCATGGTATGGATGAAATGAATGAAAAAGATGCATGAACTTTGTGCACAACGGCGGAACAGTTGACGCGGCAGGGGCTTTCGGGTACAATAGAATCGAATAGACCTGTGCGGTGGCACGGGCAGAACAGGCCGCACGCCCCGGCAGATGGGAGCGCGGCGGATACGGAGGACAAACGTGATGAAACGTATTGGTATTCTGGGCGCTGGAACTTGGGGCATGGCCCTTGCACGGATGCTGACGGTGAGCGGGAACGATGTGCTGGTCTGGTCGGCCATCGAGAAGGAGATCGATGACCTTTCGACGACCCGCGTCCACCCCAACCTGCCGCAGATGAAGATCCCGGAGGAGCTGCGGTTCACCAAGAGCATCGAGGAGGTCTGCAAGGACAAGGACATCCTGCTGTTCGCGGTGCCGTCGGTCTTTGTCCGCTCCACGGCAGCAAAGGCCCGGCCCTATGTGGCCGACGGCCAGATCATCGTGGACGTGGCAAAGGGCATCGAGCCGGACACGCTGTACACCATGACGGAGATCCTTGCCGATGAGCTGGGCCGGGAGGGCGGCCCGAAGAACGTCCGCCTTGTGGCCCTGTCCGGCCCCACCCACGCAGAGGAGGTGGCCATCGACCTGCCCACCACCATCGTGTCGGCCAGCAAGGACGCCGAGGCCGCGGCCTTCGTGCAGGAGGTCTTTACCAACAACGTCATGCGCGTCTACACCAACGACGACATCAAGGGCGTGGAGCTGAGCGGTGCCATGAAGAACGTCATCGCGCTGGGCGTGGGCATCTCCACCGGCCTTGGCTACGGCGACAACGCCCGCGCCGCCCTCATCACCCGGGGCATCGCCGAGATCGCCCGTCTGGGCGTGGCGATGGGCTGCAACATCCACACCTTTGCGGGTCTGGCCGGCATCGGCGACCTCATCGTGACGGCCACCAGTATGCACAGCCGCAACAACCGCGCCGGTATCCTTATCGGCAAGGGCGAGACCCCGGAGCACGCCGTCAAGGAAGTGGGCATGGTGGTGGAGGGCATGAACGCCCTGCCCGCTGCGCTGGAGCTGGCCGAGCGGTATCAGGTGGAAATGCCCATCGTCCAGACCGTCAACGCCATCGTCAACAAGGGGATGAGCGCGGCGGAGGCCGTCAAGTCCCTGATGGAGCGCGGCCTGAAGAACGAGCTGCCGCAGGGCTACGAAAAATAAACGAAAAGGGGCGGTATCATGCCTTCTACCTACGCACACCGCCGCTTTGGCGCGGATGTTCTGACCCTGCTTCCGGACGGGCTGCGCCAGACGCTGGAGCAGCACCGGGAACTCTACGATATGGGCCTCCACGGGCCTGACCTGATGTTTTATTACAAGGCATTGCAGACGAACCCGGTAAACCGTTTGGGGAATGCCATGCACGAGGAAAAGGGCGAGGTGTTTTTCACCCGCGCCCGGGCCGTGGTGGAACACGCGGCGGATAAGGACGCTGCGCTGGCCTACGCGCTGGGCTTCGTCTGCCATTTTGCGCTGGACAGCACCTGTCACCCCTATGTGGAGGCCTATGTCCGGGAGAGCGGCGTGAGCCACTGTGAGATCGAGACAGAGTTCGACAACGCCTTGCTGCGGGAGGACGGCTATGACCCCATGAAGTTCTTCACGGCCAGCCACATCAAGCCCAGCCGCCAGCGGGCGGAGGTCGTCGCGCCTTTTTATGAAGGCGTCACGGTGGATGAGACGCTGGCGGCGATGAAGGGGATGATCTCGGTGCACCATATGCTGCAGGCGGCGAACCCCGTCAAACGCTGGGTGGTGCTGGCCGGGATGCGCGCCGCCGGAAAGTATGAGTTCATGCACGGCCTTGTGGCAAACCCGCAGCCCAACCCCAAGTGTGTCCAGAGCAGCCGGAAGCTCGAGGAGCTGTACAAAACGGCTGTGCCGCTGGCGGCGCGGCTCATCGGCGAGTATGCCGGAGGAAAGCCGCTGGGGCCGGAATATCAGCACACGTTCGGGGAAGACTGAGAGGAGCACTGGATGGGAAAGAATGGCAATTTTCGCCTGACGAGGCTGGAGCGGAACTGGATCCTGTACGACGTGGGAAACTCGGCCTTTGTGCTGATGGTGGCGACCCTTATCCCCATTTTCTTCAACGCACTGGCAGAGAGCGGCGGCCTGACCTCGGTGGAGTATCTGGCCTACTGGGGCTATGCCAGCTCGGTCGTGACCATCATCACGGCCATCCTCAGCCCGATCCTCGGCACGGTGGCGGACACCAGAGGCTTCAAGAAGCCCATCTTCATGCTTTGCGTCGGCGTGGGCATCGTGGGATGCTGCGCCATGGGCGCGGCGTCGGCGTGGCTGCCCTTCCTCGTCATCTTCGTCATTGCGAAGGTGGGATTTTCGGGCAGTCTGGTGTTCTACGACTCCATGCTCGGGGATGTGACCACGCCGGAGCGGATGGATGAGGTGTCCAGCCGGGGCTATGCGTGGGGCTACATCGGCAGCTGCGTGCCCTTCGTGGTCTGTCTCGGCCTTGTGCTGGGGGCGGGGGCCATTGGCCTCAGCCAGATGACGGCGCTGAACATCGCGCTTATCCTGACGGCGGTGTGGTGGCTCGTGACCACCCTGCCGCTGCTGAAAAGCTACCGACAGCTCCACTATGTGGAGGTGGAACAGCACGCAGTACGCCAGAGCTTTGTCCGCATCGGCCAGACCCTGCGGCATCTGCCGGAGGACAAGCAGGTGTTCTGGTTCCTGCTGGCGTTCTTCTGCTACATCGACGGCGTGTATACCATTATCGACATGGCCACGGCCTACGGCACGGCGCTGGGGCTGGACACCACCGGGCTGCTGCTGGCGCTGCTGGTGACGCAGATCGTGGCGTTCCCGTCGGCCCTCATCTTCGGGCGGCTGTCCAACGAGTATCCCTCGTCGAAGCTCATCCCGGTCTGCATCGCGGCCTACGCGGGCATTGCGGTGTTTGCGTTCTTCCTGACCCGGCAGTGGCAGTTCTGGGTGCTGGCCGTCATCGTGGGGATGTTCCAAGGCGGCGTGCAGGCCCTCAGCCGCTCCCACTTTGCAAAGATCATCCCGCCGGAGAAGTCGGGCGAGTACTTCGGGCTTTTCGACATCTGCGGCAAGGGGGCATCCTTCCTCGGGACGATGATCGTCAGTGTGGGGAGCCAGCTGACCGGCAGCGCCAATGTGGGCGTCGGCTCCCTCATCGTGCTGTTCGTCGTGGGATTCGTGTTGTTCCGGGTGTCCTGCCGTCAGGGAGAGACGGCATAAATTTCATAAAAAACGGAAACGGAGAGAGCTGTCCTGCACAGCTCTCTTTTTATTGTAACTTTCAAAAATAGCGCCTATCAAAACGTCATAGTTGCGATACGCAGCTTGCGGATGGTGCTTGTGCATTCAAAACACAAACTGCTATATTTTGTGGAAAACGCAGAAAAGCCGGGCGATTTTTTATGCAGAAAGCCGCCACAAAAATACTGAAACCTCTTGACAAATATAATCGGGGGGAGGTATTCTGAATCAGAACAGAGGTTTGCCTTACGCCCGGAAGGAAGAAAATGCGAGCGGGGAAAGACCTCTAAAACAATGTGGAGGTTTTAATTATGAGACTGGATATGATTTCCCGCCGCCGTTTCCTCAAGAGCGCTGGTGTTGCGGCTCTGGCTGTTGCCGCAGCAGGTGTGCTGGCAGGCTGTGATGGCGGCAGCAATAGCGGAAGCGGCAATGTTACCCCTGCTCCTGTTCCCGGTGCAACGGAGGATGTTAACATCATTTTCTTTGATGATGAAACCAGCGAAATCATTGGTGAGGGCATCCTGAAGAATGTCCTGAAGACTGCCGACCATGTCAACACCAACGACATTCCGGAGGACCAGTTCCCGGAGGGCTACCATGTGGCAAAGCCTAAGGATCTGGAGATCCGCATTAAGGATGACAAGAAGTATATCTATGTGTTTGTGACCGATGTTACCTATACCGACATCAGTAAAAAGGTCGAGATTACTCTGCATGATATGAGCAACTATGGTGCAGTGATCAAGACCACCGCGACCATCAACAAGGATGCAACCACTGTTATGCCGAAGGAAATCGAGCTGCCGGAGGGCTATGAGTTCTATCCGGAATCCAACTACAAGATGGATGAGGGATATAGTCTGAATATGGAGTTTATGGTTCAGAAGATCAGCGGCTAAATATTTTTGGTATTCTTCCATACAATATCTACAGAGGCTTCCCCTTCGAGAGGAGGCCTTTTTGCGTCCCGCGAGTTATGATTCACAAACCGTTCATTGTGTTTTGGCGGGCAGGATGATACAATAGAGGAAAATCCAGAAAACGCAAAGGAGCAAGACCATGAAACAATATCCCGGCTATACCCTCGTCAAGCGCGAAGAGTGCCCCGAACAGCACGGGACGCTGACCGTGCTGACCCACGACGTCAGCGGGGCGGCTGTCCTGCTGGTGGAGAACGACGACGACAACAAGGCCTTCGGCATCGGATTCGGCACCTTTCCCTCCGACGATACCGGCGTGTTCCACATCCTCGAGCACTCGGTGCTGGCGGGCAGCGAGAAATACCCGGTGAAGTCGCCGTTTTTGCAGCTGCTCAAGAGCAGCATGGCCTCCTTCCTGAATGCCATGACCTTCCCGGACAAGACGGTCTACCCCTTCGCAACGCCCAACGAGACGGACTTCAAGAACCTGATGGACGTCTACCTCAACGCGGTGTTCTGCCCGCTGGCGATGGTGGACCGGGGCGTGTTCGAGCAGGAGGGCTGGCACCGGGACGAGGACGGCACGGTGAGCGGCGTCGTCTACAACGAGATGCAGGGCGCACTGGCGACGCCGGACGCTCAGCTGCAGAACGCCCTGAGCCGGGCGATGTTCCCGGACACGGCCTACGGCTTCGTCTCCGGAGGCGACCCGGCCTCCATCCCGGCGCTGACCTATGAGAAGTATGTCCGGGTCTACCGCCGTCATTACAGTGCGGACAACTGCTGCATCACCCTCTACGGTAAGATGGACATGGCCGAGAAGCTGGCCTTCCTCGACGAGCAGTATCTGAGCCATATGCCCAAGAGTGTCAGCCGCCCCCGGTTGACGGTACAGGACGAGCAGGCCGGTGTGCGGCTGCACATCCCCTACTACACCGAAAAGCCCGAGCCGGACGAGGCACAGTGCGCGCTGGCGTGGTACACCGGCGCGTTCGCGGACCGGGAGCGCCAGCTGGGTGTGGAGATCCTGCTGGACGCCCTGCTGGGCAACAACCAGTCGCCCCTGAAAGCCGCCCTGCTGGAAGAGAAGCTGGGGGCGGACATTGATGTAGGCTTCGACGACAGCACCTTGCAGCCGACGCTGGAGCTGGTACTGCGGGGGGCCACCGAGGCGTCGGCAGGGAAATTCGCTGCCGCTGTCCGGAATGCTGTGGACGGCATCCTCGAAAAGGGCATCCCCGAAGAGCTGCTGATGGCAAGCCTCAACTCCACCGAGTTCGCTTCCCTTGAGCGCCCGGGCAGCATCCCGGACGGTGTGCTGGACGCCATCCATGCATCCACCGGCTGGCTCCACACCGGCGACCCGGCCCTGCTGCTGCATACCAACGGGCTGTTCGCCTCGCTGCGGGAGAAGCTGGAAAAGGGGTGGTTCAACGAGCTGCTGCGGGAGCTGTTCGCGCCCGCGCCGGTGGAGGTCATCCAAGTGCCCGCCCTGCCCAAGAAGGAGGAAGAGGGCCGGGCCGCCCGCAGCGACGGCAAGCTGGTGCTGGACCATCCGTTGACCGCTGCTGACCTCGGCGAGGGCAAGAAGCTGACCCCGGGCCGGGGCGGGATGCTGGCCGGGGCTGAGCTGCTGCATCACCCTTCGGCGGGCAGCACCTACCTGAACTTCTACTACGACATCGGCAATGCAGCGCCGGAGGAGATGCCCTATCTGAACCTGCTGACCGATGTGGTGGACGAGCTGGACACCGGGAAGCACACGGCACAGGAGCTGAACACCCTGCGGAACACATGGCTGGGCCGCAGCGGTGCATGGGTGGACGGCTGGACCGGCCGCCAGCCGGGCCGACCGGTCCATGCAAAGCTGGTGGCCGGGATGAGCCTGCTGGAACGCAGCCTCGAAAAGGCCGTGGAGCTGGGCGGTGAGTGGCTGTATGAAACGAAGCTCACCGGCCCGCAGGCGGAAGCCGCGATGGAGCGGGTGGTCAGCCAGCAGAAGCTGATGATGGAGCAGAGATTCCTGCGGGAGGGCCATGCCTTTGCGTCGATGCGTGCAGCGGCCCACTTCTCGGTGGAGGCTGCCATGAACGAGCGGTGCAGCGGCGTGAGCTACTACCACTTCCTCTGCGGGCTGCAGGAAGAAGCCGACTGGGCCGGACTGGGCCGGAGGCTGGAAGCGCTGCGGCAGAAGGTGCTGGGCGGGAACGCCCTGACGGTCAGCCTCCACGGCAGCGATGCAGCACTGGACACCCTGAAAAAGCTGCTGCCCGGCAGTGCTTTTGCGACCGGAGAGCGCCGCGCAGCGGTGCCCTACACCGAGGAGCTGACGGCACCGGTGAACGAGGCCTTCGTCATCGACGGCGGCGTGAACTATGACGTGCTGGCATGGCCGATGGAGCGGCGCTTGGAGCGGAAGGTGCTGGCCCGGGTGATGAGCTACGAGTATCTGTGGCACAGCATCCGGGAGGTGGGCGGCGCTTACGGCACCGGCATGGTGACCCAGAACGACGATGTGGAGTACCTCTACACCTACCGTGACCCCCATCTGGCGGAGAGCTACGAGGCCTTTGCCGCCGGGCCGGCAGAGCTGGCGGGGCGCGATTACACCGAAAACGATATGAACGAATTCATTGTGGGCGCTGCGGCCAAGCTGGACACCCCGCGCAAGCCCCGGGACGAGGCTGCGGCCACCGACTGCAAGTATTTCTGCGGCATCACCGACGAGATGAACGCCGCCGAGCGGAAGAGCCTGTGCAGTGTGGATGCTGCCGCCCTCAAGGCTGAGGCGGCGGACCTGTCTCTCCGGATGGAGAAGGGCGTTCGGGTGGCGTTCGGCAGCAAGGAGGCCGTGGAAGCCGCGAAAGCGCTGTTCGACCGGGTGGAAACACTGTAAAAGGAGCGGAGCGCCTCCCGGAGACTTTGCGCAGAAAATCGTGCAAAAATCCCCTGTCTGTGGAAAAGAACACAGACAGGGGATTTTTCTTGTCTAAAAATATTACTATAGGGATAGAACGCCATGAAAGATACAAAAATGAATCAAAAAGTATGTACTCCTGCGGAGGGAAAAAGCGTGGTATCCTTTTGCCAACGAAAGAACGAAAGGATGTGAGAACGCAGGATGGGGCAGGAAAAGCAGGAGGCGTCCAATGGGATGAAAAATCTTCAGAAGGCCGCAGACACCCTGAGCACCATGCTGGTGCAGGAGATCAAGGGCCTGAACGCCCGCCAGCGTGCGGCCCGGAAGGAAAAAAGCACCGACACTGGCCTCATGAAGGATCTCAAGGAGGCCACCGCCGTGCTGAAAGACCTGACAGGCGTGACGAAGACCCTGAACGACCAAGAAATGGAGGAAGAAGGGCGGGAATGCGGCGTGGTGCTGCTGCCGCCGGTGGAGGAGGCATGATGGAAGAAAACAAGGAGCGGAGCATCGTCTGGAAGCCCCAGCCGAGGCAGCTGGAATTTATGCGGCGGCCTGAGCCGGAGGCGCTTTACGGCGGCGCGGCAGGCGGCGGAAAGAGCGACGCCCTCGTCATCGAGGCGCTGCGGCAGGTGCACATCCCCCACTACCGGGCGCTCATCCTCCGCAAGACCTACCCGCAGCTGTCCGACCTCGTGGACAAGAGCCAGCGCTACTATCTCCGGGCTTTCCCGGAGGCGCAGTACAACGCCACGAGTCATGTGTGGGTCTTCCCCAGCGGGGCGAAGATCTACTTCGGCAGCCTGAACCACA
>OHCE01000732.1_pt1 | contig 14153 bp, 11 predicted proteins | sample 1577571 | NCBI WGS metagenome assembly OHCE01 (sample SAMEA3879505, study PRJEB24766) | human gut metagenome | biome: human-associated habitat; feature: feces | place: USA | collected 1985/1987 | reverse complement strand
AGATAAGCAGGCTGAACAATTTGGCACAGCGGTATGACGGCGGCTGTCAGTATGCGGAACTGCTGATTTCAAATTATGATACAAGCGAAAGAGCAAAGGCGGCTTGTCAGCTTTCGCTGTTTGACGATGAAACAATTTTGGAGGTTTAATTTTATGAAAAATATGATATACACAAAAGGATTTATCAACAATTCAGGGGATATAGAAGTGCCCGGTGTATTTTTGGAAGAAGGTGCGGAAGTCGAACTGAAAATATCGGTAGCGAGGGGTAAATTTGAAATAGCACTTTTCCCCTCAGAGGACAAAGTACCGTTCCGTGACTGTGGAATCTCGGAGGAAGAGATACAGCGTACCTGTTCCATGTACGAAGACTGCGACGGGTGTCCGCTTAATGACTACTGCGGAGAGGAATCGGAGGTGGTTTCATGAAAATACTTGTGTTTGAACCGATGAAAAAGCCGTATGTGAAGGATATTAAAGATAATATTCACGCTATGCAGAAAATTGTGGGCGGCAGCATCGAGCCAATATATTTTGAACCAAAGCAGGACGCAATCGTCTGGTGTAATGACGAATTTCTGCTGAACGGTTCAGAGCCTAACAGGATTGTGGGTGTAACACTTGTCCACGGCACTTTTTACATCTCAGGCAACTATCAAAATGAATACGGCGAGTGGGATAGCTGTTCACTTACCGATGAACAGATTGAAAAGTACAAGGAGCAGTTTTCTCATATGATAGTTGATCTGCCGGGCATTGGTCTTGTGGCTGTGAATGAGTGTCACCCTGAAATTGTCCAGTCGGAAGAAGTAGCCGAAGATTTAGAAGATTCGGAAGAACCCGAAATTACAATGTCATAAATGAAAGGAAAAGGTGATGCAAATGAAAATTTCAGCAACGATCAACAGACTGGTGGACAAGCCCGACAGCAATATCAAGGCTTTTGCAAGCGTAAGTTTTGACGGATTTTACGCCGTTCACGGTATCAAGGTGTGCGAGGGAGAAAAAGGGCGGTTTGTTTCCATGCCGTCAACTCAGTACACCGACCGTGACGGGAACAAGCAGTATCAGGATATTTTCCATCCCATAAGCAAAGGAGCAAGAAATGCACTCAACCAGGCGGTTCTGAACGCCTATGATATCAAGCTTCAACAGGTTCAGCAGACCGAGATCGAGGTGGAGAATTCTCCCGATGAGGAGATGTCCGATGATATTTCCGATGAACCTGAACCGGAAATATCAATGTAGTACAAAGGCAGGCTGTGCAAATTGTCACAAAGGTAGAACTTTTGCAAAAATGCTGGATTTATACAAAAAGGTGTGATATATTGCTTGACAAGGAGCGTGATGATATGAAAAGAGCGATATATATTTCAATACTTTGCACAGTAATGCTGACTGCCTGCGGGAATGTATCGGAGTCAACGAAAAGAGCAGAAACCTCAGATGTGAGCCAAACTACAACTACGTTGACAACCTCTGCAGCAACGGCAAAGGAAGAAAAGGATACAAGCGAAGCCGCAACTACTACTTTTAAAACAAGTTCGCAGACGGTATCCGAAACTTCCTTAGCTAAAACAACCACAAAAAGTATGCAACCACCGCAGGAACAAATCAAACAGCAGAGTTATCCTCAGACAGTAAAGCCGCAGGAAAACACACAGGTCAATACTACTCAAAAGCCTGCGGTAACAACTACACAGCAAAAGCAGACTACCGCAAAGCAAACCACAACAGCTCCGCCAAAGCCTGTGACCACTACGCAGAAACCGCAAACAACTACTCCGCCGACCACAAAACCGCCCGAAAGCACAGTAACATGGTCTGATACCATGAAAGCATGGAGAAAGCTGTGTGAGGGTCAAAGCCTAAGCGGTGATGAACAAAATCTCATAAGATCTGAAATACTTGAATATGCCAAAAACTTCAACGGCAAAAGAGATATCCATGTAAGCTTTGGAATAGATGAGTATGACATATCTTATGCGAATCCGATCAATATGACGGTGCGAGAGGACATGACCGACCTGTCATATGCTCACATGGACGCATATGCTGACTCAGACAGCAAGTGGCTGATAGATCATGCAGAAAATGAAGAAGAGATCTGCAGCATAGTCAGTGAAACGAGAGAAAACTGCCTGCACGTCATAGACTACGGACTGTTCAACAGGTGGGAGATATACAGCGGCAATAATGCCCTCAAATATGCAAGCGATATTGAGTTTAATGTAGGCTTTGACGGCACGGCAATATGGTTTCTTACGGAGGACTAAAAACAACTGAATAAGCAGGGAAAAGAGTCGAAAATTCGGCTCTTTTTTCTTTGCAAAAAACAAAGGAGTAATACAGATGAAGATAAGAAAAATATTAAAACGCTGCACAGCGGCAATGCTTGCGGCGGCAATAGGAATGACTACGCTGGCGGCGAATGTTTCCGCAGCCACATCGGGAGTATCCATAGGATACACTTGGAACAGCTCGGTCAATCCAACTATCAAAAACAGAAAGAACGGAGTAACAGGAGGAGTAAGCGGACAATATATCAAAGCCGGAGAACAAATATGCAGATTCAGTCCCTCATCAACTTCCGACTGGGCGTTTTGTATCGAGCCTGCAAAGTCAATGCAGGGAGCAAGCTACAAGGACTGGTATACTCAGAACGGCTTTACAAAGTATGATACCTTTGACCTCTCGGATAAAAACAAGGCGGACAGCTTTGCATATTGGAAGTCCATAGGCGGAACAGACGGACCAATGGCTAAGTATCTCGGACTTGTGCAGTATTACGGCTATTCAAGCCACAAAACAGGTGACTACTATGCCGCAACTCAGTGCCTTATCTGGGAGCTGATACTGGGTTACAGAGGTCATACGCAGGCAGGCTTCGGAAAATGTTCGGATATTCTTTGGAATGATTTCACCTATCCAAGCGGTGGCTGGTGTACAAGATCGGGAGTTGAAAAGGCGTACAACGATATTGTGTCAAATGTGAAGGATCATTACAAGCTTCCCTCTGCTATGAGATCCACCAAAGCTCAGGCAAAGGACGAACCGAACGTTATGAAATACAACGCTGAAAATCTAAGATACGAAACAAAAGTGACTGTGCCCACTTCCTATGTCACAGCGTCAAGCCTTGCACATAATTTCAGCAGCCTTGAAAGCAAGCTTGGATCGCTGATAAAGTCTAAATTCAGCGGTACTTTCGGCAAGGACTATGGCCTTGAAACAGAAATGAGCGGCACAAATACTGTTTACACCATATGGTCAAAGGAAAGGCAGTTCACTTCAAGCGGCGACAGCAGTATATATGTTACGGAAAGTATCCCGATGCAGATGAAGAACAGCCTGAAAAAGCAGGAAACTTTGTTTGCCAACAGCTACTATCAGACCTGCCTGCTTTCAACAAGGCTCGACCCCGTTGTGGGATATGTGGGACTTGCGTCATACAATGAACCGAATCTTACCGTTGAAAAGACATACACAGATTCAAGCAATAATCAGATAACGGCGGCGGAGCTGAATAACCTTCTGGGCAAGACTACGTTTGTGGTTTCATGCCTGTATGACGGCAAAAAGTATTATGTTCAGGCTGATAAAAACAGCACGGGAACGGGATATGTTTTTTCAAAGTATGTGACTTCTGTCAGCGAGGCTACAAAGTTTAAGACCATTAAAAACACAGACGCAAAGGGTACTTTCACAGTAAACGATCTGCCCACCTCAACGTCAAATGGCAGGACATATACGGTAACGGAATATACAGTACCCGATGATGAAAGGTATGAGAAACTTTCTAAATCAGTACTTCTGCCCTCTCCTACAAGTGATTTTACTGCCAATGCTGGCACAAAAACGATAAAGATGAACAACAGCGAAAAGAATTACAATGCTAAATTTGGAACTGCGGTGCTTGACAAAACCATTCTCAACGGTGATGGAAAGGCTTTATCAAGCGATAACGAGAGCGACATCAAGACCCTCTCCGACATCTACAAGTCAACCAAGTTTATTGTGGGCTATTGGGACGAGGAAAACGGCAAGCCTGTTATGAGATATATCTCGCAGGGTCACAAGTCTGCAGAAAAAGCTTTTTCAGGCGATCTTAACGACCTTGACGGCTTTAATGGAAAGACCTACTCCTCAGGTGACGGCTGTTACTATGTGCCAACAAAATTAAACGCAAATCACGACCTCATATTCGATACCACTCGCACTACGACTGACTTTTCAAAGGCATATGTTTTCAGCACAGGCTCGAACTACAGCGGCTGTGACACCTGCGATCACTTCGGACAGCTTTTCTTTGATCTTGTACCTCTTGACAGCTCAGGCAATGCAAAGGAGCTTGTTTTTATCGAGATAAACGGAGCTAAAGGATATGGCTATGATGAAAGTCTTGAGGCTTCAAAAGCGTACAATCTGAGTACTATCAAAGATTCTACGGCAAAAAGAAATATCAGCGGCCTCATAAGAAACGATACAGGCAAGTCATATGCTCTGACCGATGAAAATGGGAAGAAATATATTCTCGGAGCAGGAAATCTTTATCCCATTTCATCAAACAAACTTGAAGATAACAGACTTCACAGCAGTGCTGAGATAGTAAATCAGCTTGTAAATTACAGCCTTGTGCTGACAAAGAAAAATGATTCGGGAGAAGTTCTCTCCGGAGCAAGGTACGGTTTGTATAATTCATCAAAAAAGCTGCTGAAAACCGCAGTTACTGACGACAACGGAAAAGCAAAGTTTGACTATGACCTTTTGCCAAACACCAACTACTATGTCAAGGAGATAACTGCACCCGAGGGATATGCTCTTAACAATGAATATCATCTTGTGAACCGTGCAAATACGGCGGTAAACGACCTTGATAACTTTCAGAATGCAAAGCTTTCGGATCACAATTATTCAGTAACGGACAAGCCTTTTACACTTAAGCTGGAGCTTAACAAATATGATGTTCTTAATGATATCAAGATAGAGGGAGTTACTTTTGATATTTCTCTAAATGGAAAGGTTGTAAAGAGTATTACAACCGATAAGAACGGCTATGCAGAGGTAAGCGGACTGGCTCTCGGCAAGCTTAACGGTGAAACTTTTGAAAATGTCTACACCGTTACAGAGCGTGAAAACGACAGGTATATCATGCTTGACGAGAACGGAGAACTGAGCCGCTCGTTTACAGTAACTACAACCCTTGCGGATATCGATGACAATACAGATCCCGTCATAACCTATACTGCGGATATTCCGAATACGCTTCAGCTTGTTGACCTGAAAATTCACAAGGTAGATGAGTTTGATAACCCCATAAAGGGCGTTGCTTTTGACATTGTGCCTACTCAGGACATTGCTTTTAACGGCAAGACGGTACAGAAAAAGGGCGAGCCTGTGGGTACTGTTGTGACAGATGAACAGGGATATGCCTCAAGCACCTACACAGAATATGAGACCGATGGAACACAGGGATATACAAAGACTATACCGATCTATCCGAACTTTGAGTATGAACTGGTGGAGGTTTCAGCTCCCGAGCCTTACGTTATATCTGCTGAGAACACAAAGTTTACGGTTAAATCGGATAAAGCCGATACTCTGACTATCCCTTATGAAGTGATCGTAACAAACGATGTTCAGAGAGGAACGCTTGAAGTTTTCAAGGCGGACAGCGAAACCAAGAAGCCCATTGAAGGAGTTGAGTTTGAGGTAAGAGCGGCGGAAGATTTCTTTGTCGGTTCGGCACAGCTTCACAAGCAGGGAGACGTTATATGCACAATGACCACAGACAGCACCGGTCATGCTGACACGGGAAACGCACAGATGTATGTGGGAGCAAAGTATACTCTTACCGAAACAAAGGCGGCAGAGGGGTATGTTATTGACTCAGAAAGCAGGACATTTGAATTCAATTACGCAGGCAACACAGCCGTATATTCAAAGCTCAGCATCGACCTTGGCAACGATTCGCAGAAAGGAAAGATATCCGTATACAAATCGGGCAAAGCATTTACAGGCGTGACGGCTCTTGGCAGTGCGATATCCGTTGACGAAAACGGAAATATTGAAGAAAGCGGTCAGACCATATACAAGCCAGTGTTTACGGAATGTGCTCTTAGCGGAGCGGTATTTCAGATAACAGCCGCAGAGGATATTGTTACAGCAGACGGAACAATTCACGCAAATGCAGGCGATGTTGTGACTGAAATAACGACCGACGAAAACGGCTATGGGGAAACTGAGCCGCTGTATCTTGGCAGATATGAGGTCAGAGAGATAAAAGCACCTTACGGATATGTGCTGAATAACGAACCTAAAGAAGCAGAACTGACATATGCGGGACAGGAATTTGAGGTGAGAGATACTGTGGATACAGAGTTTGAAAATGAATATCAGAGAGTAATGATAAGGCTTTCTAAGACAATGGAGAATGATGAGCTGTTCGGTATCGGCAGTAACGGAGAGTACAAAAATGTTCGTTTCGGACTGTTTGCCGCAAAAGATATCACAGCTTCAAACGGCACGTTGATCCCTGCCGGCGGGCTGATCTCTGCGGTGTCGCTTGATGAAAATATGACTGCTGTTATTGCAGAGAAAATTCCGTTTGGAAAGTACTATGTTCAGGAAATTGCCACCGACGAACACTATGTCCTTAACGGCGAAAAGTACCTTGTGACTTTCGAGTATATGGGTCAGGATATTCAGACCGTGGATATCGACTGCGGAGAGTTTGAAAATGTTATCAAGCGTGGCAGGATAGAGGGACATAAGACCGATGACAAGAGCGAACCCCTTGAAAATGCTCTGTTCGGACTGTTCAGAACGGACTGTACAGAGTTTACGGAAAGCAATGCCATAATGACAGCGATCTCCGATGAAAAGGGATATTTTGAGTTTGGAAACATTCCTTACGGCGAGTATGTTGTCAGAGAGATAAAAGCTCCCACGGGATATATTCTAAGCGATGAAAGCTATCCCGTAAGCATTTCAGAGGACGGCGAAGTCATTGAGATAACTGCCGAGAACAAGCCGATTACCGTTAAGATCTCAAAGCGTGATATTTACGGAAACGAGCTTAAGGGAGCAAAAATGCAGATCATTGACTCTGAGGGAAATATTGTTGACGAATGGACTTCCGACGGCACAGATCATATTGTAACTGAGCTTCCTGCCGGAGATTATACACTGAAAGAAATCGCCGCTCCCGACGGATATGTAATTGCAAACGACATCAGATTTACAGTCGACGTTTATGGCAATGTTACCGTAGAAAATGCAGATGCGGCAGCAATTGCTGAAGACGGCACGCCCATAGTCATAATGGTGGACGAGGCTAAGCCAAGCTTGCCTGACACGCCTCACACAGTCACAACAGACAACCCTCACACAGGTGTGTCACCAGACAATGGCATATGTATCTATCTTATGATCGGCTCTGTAATGCTTTTGTCCTTAATATTTGCAAGCAGAAAGAATAATGAAAGGAATGATGTGTAATGAGAAGAGCCAAAACAAAGAGAATGGCTGCGGCATTTGCAGGGGCTTTTTGCTTTGCCGCAATGCCTACGACCACCGCCTACGCTTCGGGCGATGTTGCGGGAGCGGTCACAAGCACTTGGAACACAGCCAGATCGCAAATAGTGTCGGTGGTGAACAATGTTGTTTTTCCGTGCCTTGATGTTATCCTTGCGGTATTGCTGTTTGTGAAGATAGGTGCGATGTATATGGACTACCGCAAGCACGGGCAGATAGAATGGACTCCTGTTGCGATAATCTTCGCCTGCCTCATATTCACCCTTACCGCTCCGCTGTATATCTGGTCTATTGTGTAAGGAGGTATGACAAATGAAGAATATTCTTATACTCGCCGTACTGTCTGCGGTGATCCTTACAGGCTGCGGAAATATCTCGCCGCCGTTCAAAGCCGAGCAGACAACGGTCACAACAGCCGCACCGACAGTAAGTGCGGCTGCCTCTTCGGAGGCTGAAAGTACCGTCGATGAAGAACAGGTGAAGTCTAATACTTTTATTGCGGAGTTTTTTGACTCAAATATCAGCTTTGTGGACGTTTCTACAATCGTTACTGAAGCGATGAAAGGTTGTTCTTTTGAGAATGAGAACGACGATTCCAACGGTATTCAGAAAATATCTCTCAAAGGCAAAAACGGCGGAGGTATGATAGATGTTCTGTGTGTCGATTTAAGTCAGAGTAACCTTGATTACGACATGAAATATATCCTTGAAAATTTAGGGGATCATTACTTTAGTCAAACTGCTGCACAGATGAGCGGTATCACTGAGGACGATTTTGTGTCCAATTACAGAATGACAAGCAGCGTTGTATCAAAGGGCAAGTATCAGCGTTACGTCTCTGTTCAGAAGTCTGACGGTATGGCGACGCAGTTCGGTTACGCAGAAACCTACGCTGTGCTGAACGAGAACAAGCTTACTGTTGTTTCGGGGGCATTTCTCAGCTCGGATATGATGGAAAGGCAGAGTTTTTCGGGGCTGATGAGCAGATTTGCGGAGAGTGTGAAGTATTAAGGCGGTGATAAATTGCCATACATCCCATTCACAGACGAACAAAAAATCCTTGCCAACAGCGTAGACCTCGAAGAATTCCTGATAATGCGAGGTGAAAAATTAGAACGTGTCGGCAGAGAGCATAAGCTCATTTACTACGACAGCTCAGGCAAGCACGACAGCATAACTATCCGCGGGTCAAAATGGTTTGATCACAAAAATCAGGTCGGCGGCGGAGCAATAAAGTTTATGCAGGAGTTTTATGGTATGGATTTTCAGACAGCCGTTCAGGAACTGCTCGGTCGGAGCATATCGCCGCTGTCTAACAGCCCACCGAAAGCGGATACAGAAGAGCAAAAAACAAGAGATTTTATACTTCCAGAACCTAATAGTGATATGCACAGGGTCTACGCATACCTCATAAAACAGCGGTTTATCTCGACTGATATCATCACATACTTTGCAAAACAGCACACCCTCTACGAGGATAAAAACCACCACAACGCAGTATTTGTCGGACTTAATGAAAATGGCGAGCCTAAACAGGCACATAAGCGGTCAACAAACAGCATTGGCAGTACCTTCCGTATCACTTGCAGCGGCTCTGATACCCATTACAGCTTTGCACATTTCGGAGAGGATGAACGACTTTATGTCTTTGAAGCTCCCATTGATATGCTGAGCTTTCTTACGCTGTATCCGAATGATTGGCAGAAACACAGCTACATCGCTATGAACGGAGTTTATGAAAATGCTGTTTTGACGGCTTTAAAGAACCATATTAACCTGTCAGAAGTCATTCTTTGCGTTGATAATGACGAGGGCGGGATCGAGGCTGTTGACCGTCTAAGGGATATCCTAAATGAGAACGGATATTCAAACGTCAAACGCCTTGCACCTCCATACAAAGATTGGAACGAGGTGCTAAAAGCGAAGAATGGTGCTCCTGCTCTGCCTGCTGTACCTAACAAGCATAAAGAAGAATATCATCGTCAGGCTGAAAATTTGCAGTATCTCAAATGCCGACCCGATAAGCTGACGTCTCAGATCTATGCCGCCTTCAAAAACGAACAATACAAATATCTCGCTGAGTATGCACTTGCGTTATACCATTAACGAAGAAAAATAAAAATGAACCGAATAGGAGCTATTACAAAGCTGTTGTATGTCATCATAACCATACAACGGCTTTTATCATTTGATTGGAAACTCCAATTCCAGAACAAACTCCGGGAACTGCTTTGGTATTCTCATCTCTCCGCCAAGCTTTTCGACAGTCCTGCGAATGTTGTATAACCCAAAGCCGTGATTATCTTTGTCGAGCTTAGAGGTTTCTGTGGAATTTTTGTTGTCTGGATTTGGATTTGATAATTTAATCACCTGAACATTCTGTACAACAGCACATTTCACCGTTATAACAGCCGAATCGGTTAAGCTGAGTTTTTCACAAGCCTCGATAGCATTATCCAAAGCGTTGGAAAGCATTGTACATAGATCGACTGCAGGAATCTCATCGGAAATAAAACCGCTGAATTGAATCTGAGTGCCGATATTTGCGGCTGATTCGCTTTTCTCCGAAAGTATCGAATCAGCGATCTGATTTCCGCTTGAAAACTTATTTGCATCAATTATCTTCTGCTTGGTTATACTTTTTACATAGTCAAGTGCTTCATCAAGCTGTCTTTTCTCAAGCGTTGCCTGCAAACATATCATATGATTTTTATAATCATGACGAAATTCTCTCAAATCGTCTGTAAGCTTATTGATCTTTTGGTAATGCTCAACTTGACCTACCATCTGTTTTTCCATTATTCCTAATATGCTTTCGTAGTATTGCCGTGAAATACTGCTGAATACAAATGAAATAATAATTGTCAAAAAAGCCATAATGGTCAGCACTGTCAAGAAACTGTTTATTTTATTATCAAAGAACAACTCGCTAGATTCAACAGCCATGTTTCCACAAAGCTCTCCGATAAAAACCAGGACAATTAATATCAATATATATAATCGTTTTGGCAGTAATCTTATGCTGTTCCTGATTTGATTTTGATGATTTTTTTGAAGAAATCTGAGTAGGATTAATACAACAATATTAAAAATCATAGATGAAAAATTTAAAACCGTTGCTCTGTCAAAATCTTGTACAAATAAATCAATCAGTATGCATCCAATTGATTGGAAAATAGAATCTAAAATCAGTACAATAACCGAAATATATACAGACCATAATTTTTTTGATTTGAATATTGACAAAATGCAAATTAGTAGAAATGCATAATAACATATTGTTGCCGTTAGGAAAATAACAGGTTTGTCATGATTTCTATACCAGGAGCAAATAATTCCGGAAATCAAATACATAAGAAATACAGTCACATATTTTCTCCTGTACTCTTTGGTTCCATAAATAAGACTCATGGTTTGGATAATCGTAAATAAATATAGTATAGATATTACTGTAAATTCAAATGTGTGTACTAAATTCATTTCTATTCTCCTATACTTTTTCTTTTAAGATAATTCAGATATTTGCTTTTAAAGTCCTTGAATTTAGAGCTTGAAATAAGCGCTTTTTGACCGTTAGAAAATTCAATTTCCTTTTTACTGTAGCCGATTATGTAATTGAAATTGACGATATACGAGCGATTTGAGCGGTAGAAATACTCTTCATTCAATTTTTTCACCAACAAAGAAATTTTGTTTGAATAAAGAAAAATTCCTTGAGCTGTGACAACTTCCGCATAGATATTGTCGGCTTGTGCATATATTATTTCGTTTTCGGGTATCGTTATATTCTTTTGATTAACAGTATCCTTAACTACTATATAAGCAGTTTTTGCTAGATTTTTTATAACAGAATCCAAAGCTTCGTACAAATCCTCTTTTTCAAACGGTTTAACGAGAAAGCGAAAAGCATTAACTTTCATACTGTCAAAAACAACGTCCTTATAGCTGCTCACAAATATTACGGTAGTATCAACATTGCGTTTCCTCAATACCGAAACGGTATCGAGTCCGTTTTTATCTGTCATTTGATGATCCATAAAAATCAAGTCAAAGGACATATCGGCAGCTAAGAGTTCCATGCCGTCGGAATATTCGTATATAATAAAATTAAGACCATGCTTATCTGCATATATGTATAATTCTTCAGACAACGTTTTTCGAAAAAAAGACTCATCATCGCAAACTGCTATATGCATAATAACCTCTCCCTATTATTTTCTGATATTTTTTGTTGTTCTTATTATACAATATTTTGACATTAATTTCAAGCTATTTTGAGCTTTACAAGAAAAAAAGGGGTGTTTACAAGAATTTTGTAGCCTGTTTTAGAAATCGGTGTTATCTTAATGGCATCGATTTGTAAAGGAGGCAAATAATATGTTCTATAATTTTTGGCTTGCATTTTATAAATTCTTCAAGTAAGGCGGTGCGGTTATGCCGATAGTTGAACACCAGTATCTACATTATAAAAATGTTTTATGTTTTGAAATGCAGCTTGATTACGGAGAAATAGAGGACTTTGCCCAAAGAATCGATTATAGTCTTGACGTTTTAGATCTATCCCGTGACGGGAAAATTGTTATTACTCAAAAATCCCCTTTTCTTGAGTTTCTGATTCCTGTAGATAAACAATTTTCAAGCAGCAAGCATTACCGCTATAAACCGGAGTTCAAACTTGTAAATGCTATAAGGACAAGACATTACGGTTCTTTCGACAGTATTCAAAACAAAGTGGAGGAGCTTAAGAAGTATATTCAAGACCAGTCTTTTTTGCCCGCTACCCCTCCGTACTTCATTGTTCAGGATATTAAAAACAAAATTTATGATGTGTATATTGGTATCAATGAGAACATTTTATGAAATGCGAAAACGAGGTTGGATTTTAGTAATCTGATCTCGTTTTTGTTCCTTTACAAGGAAAAAGGGGGTGTTTACAAGAAATTTGTTGAGAACAGCATGATTTTGTGGTATTTTTATGGCGTTAGTAAACTAACAAGGATTTTAAATTATGGAGGTAAAAGTTATGATCAAACAGAAAACAAAGTCACGGCTCAAGCGAACGCTATCCGGAGTACTGGCTTTAGCTATGACAGCGAGTGTGGCAGCTGTCATGCCGGCAGCGGCTGAGGAAACCGCCAAGTATCCCTATGCTGTTTTTGCCGCAGACAATGACGCAGGCATCACAATAAACACTGACAATTTCACACTCAACGGTAGTGCATATACAAACGGTGTGTTTGGGGCAACCGCTCAGTATCCCAATATCAACGGTACTGTTACAGATATTGACGATATTACAGATGAAGACAATACAGAGGGAGAAGAAACCGAAGATGTATTTGATGTAAGCTGCGATATGATTCTCATTCATACCAAGCTTGCAGACAAATATTTTACCGAAAACTGCGATACATACAACGAAGATTATACATATTCCGATATGAATATTAATATAAATAATTCTGTCTACGTTACGGGCAAACTGAATCTGGACGGCAATATCAGCCTGAATAACGCTGTAGGAGCAGTTTCAGACGTTGATCTTTCCGGCGGAAATCTCAACGGCAACAACACGGTTATCTATTCAAAATTCGGTGATATTGACATCTCAAACAGTCAGGCTTCGGTAAACGGACTGATCTATGCTCCATTTGGAACTGTTACCATAGACTGCGACAACTTCAATATGAACGGACTTATCATTGCTCAGAATGTTGTTATCGACGGATACGGAGCTAATATCAATTATAGCAGTTCGTGGGCAGAGCTTGTCGGTACAGAATCCGAAGAACTTAGTTGGACGTTTGATGACTGGCAGTATCTTGCCGATACGGACGAGGACGGTCTGCCTAACCTTATTGAAAAAGAAATCGGCTCCGATCCGTATAATCCGGATACGGACGGTGATGGTTTACCAGATGGATATGAGGCATTAACGCTGGGAACTGATCCTACAAAGCCCGATACCGATGATAACGGCGTTCTTGACTGCGACGAGGATTTTGATGAAGATGGTTTAACAAATCTTCAGGAGTACGAGCAGGGCACTGAGCCTTACAACGAAGATACCGACGGCGACGGACTCAAAGACGGCGAGGAAATTAACACTTACGGAACAGACCCTCTCAAGGTTGACACCGATGATGACGGACTTGATGACGGAGACGAGATCTACTTTGAAACCGATCCTCTGAATCCCGATAGCGACGGCAACGGCATTTCCGATGGTGATGAAAAACGTTCACAGACATTTATTCACAAGGTTGAAAACGAGGATTGTGCTGTAACCGAGGTTCATGTAACTATGGAGGGCACGGGAAATCTCCAAAAGACAACAACTGTTGAGAGCATTATGAACAAGGATATACTTTGCTCTGATGTTGTCGGTCTTGTGGGCGAGCCTTTCTCAATTGAAACGACTTCACAGTTTGATACTGCTACGCTTACTTATGTGATCGACAAGTCAAAGCTTGGAGATACCGAGTTTGACAATCTGCTGTTTTTGTGGTATGATGAAGAAAATGACAATTTTGTTGAGCTGGATACCATTCTTGACGAGAAGAATTCAACTGTAAGTGTGGAGACTACACACTTCAGTAAGTATATGATTGTTGACG
>OHCE01000700.1_pt1 | contig 14715 bp, 13 predicted proteins | sample 1577571 | NCBI WGS metagenome assembly OHCE01 (sample SAMEA3879505, study PRJEB24766) | human gut metagenome | biome: human-associated habitat; feature: feces | place: USA | collected 1985/1987 | reverse complement strand
CGCGGCGGGCGGCAAGACGGGCGGCAACCGGGAGTTCGTGCCCGCCATGGCTCTTGCGGCCAAGGCGTTCGGGGCCAACGGTTTCTTTTTCGAAGTGCATCCCGATCCCGACAAGGGGTTGAGCGATGCGGCCAACATGCTGCGGCTCGACGATCTGAAGACCCTTGTGAAAAGCCTGCTGTAAAATACCCATCTAACTCTCGTTAAGCATGACAGATACGACCAAGGCGCAGATTCTGGAGGTTGCCCGCAAGGCGATCCATACCGAAATGCTGTCGCTCAAACGCATGGAAGAGACTTTGGGCGACGAGTTCGCCGCGGCCGTGGAGATGATTCTCGGAAGCCGCGGCAAGTGTATCATCACGGGCATGGGCAAGTCGGGCCTCGTGGGGCGCAAGATCGCCGCGACGCTCGCTTCGACCGGAACCCCGAGCTTCTTTCTCCACCCCGGCGAAGCCTTCCACGGCGACCTGGGCATGATTTCGAAGGAGGACATCGTGGTCGCGCTCTCCTATTCGGGCGAGACGGACGAAATCCTCAAGATCGTCCCCTTCATCCACTCCAACGGCAACAAGCTGGTTTCGATGACCGGAAACCCCGACTCGGCGCTGGCCAAGAACTCCGACGTGCACCTCGACGTGGGGGTGAAGGAGGAGGCTTGCATCCTGCACCTCGCGCCCACTTCGTCGACCACGGCGCAGATCGCCATGGGCGACGCGCTGGCCGTGTCGCTGATGCAGATGCGGGGTTTCACGAGTGTCGATTTCGCGCGCCTGCACCCGGGCGGAAGCCTCGGGCGGCGTCTGCTGATGACCGTAGGGAACGTTATGCGCGACCACGATCTGCCCGTCGTGGCGCCCGACTGCCCGGCTGCGGAGATGATCCACGCCATTTCGAAGGGCGGATTGGGGCTGATCGTGATCTGCGAGGGCGAGCGGATCGAGGGCATCGTCACCGACGGCGACGACGGCAAGACCAGCCGTGACGGTGTGTACGCGGGCGGTGACGCCGTGACCGGCGCTGCCACCGTCATCAAGGCCATGGGCGCAGGCAAGGCTGCCGCCAAGGCCATCGATGAGTACATCCGGAACAAGTAATTTCAGATAACCAAAAAGCAGGGCATCCCGCCGGGATGCCCTGCTTTTTATCGATAAAATTTCGCTGCCTCGCCGTTTTCCAGCGTCAGCAGGCGCATCTTCTTTTCCACCCCGCCTGCATAGCCGGTCAGGCTGCCGCCGCTGCCCACCACCCGGTGGCAGGGCACGATGAGGGAGACGGGGTTGTGCCCCACAGCGCCGCCCACCGCCTGTGCCGAGACGCGCTTTCCGCTTTGCTCGGCCAGCTGTCCCGCCAGCGCGCCGTAAGTCGTGGTCTGGCCGTAAGGGATTTTCCGCAGCAGCGCCCACACCGCCTGCCGGAAGTCCGAGCCGACGAGATGGAGCTTCGGCGTGAAGTCCGGCTCCCGACCCGAAAAATAGACATCCAGCCAGCGGCAGGCGGCGTCCAGCGCCGGTGTCATCTTCTCCTCATGCTCCGGAGCAAGTTTTGCCGCAAAGTATTTCTGCGTCTCGAACCACAGCCCGGTCAGGCCCTCTTCGTCCGCTGCCAGCAGGATCCCACCCAGCGGCGAATCATAGTGCATCGTGTACATCATCGCGGCTCACCCTGCCTTCTTTCGTTTCGCGGGCGCGTGATCTTTCAGACCCGGCACCGCGCCGCCTGCCGCCGCCCAGAGATAGAGGCTCGCCACGCTGCAATAGGGGCTGAACCGGCGGCGGTACTTTTCGAACAGCTTCCGCTCGATTTTCCGGTGATGGTATACCATCCGCAGGCCCCGCTGGATCGCAAGGTCGTCGTAGCTGAACACGTTGGGCCGCTGCATACAGAAGAGCAGTATCATCTCCGCCGTCCAGACACCGACCCCCTTCAGACCTCTTAGCTCCCGGATTGCCTCGTCATCGGGCTTTTCCCAGATGCCGTCAAGGTCAAATTCCCCGCTCTCGATCTTCCGGGCAAAGTCGGTGATGTACTCAGCTTTACGGAAGGTCATGCCGAAGCTCTGCATTTTCTCCACACCTGCCCCGAGGACGACGGCAGCATCCACCGTCCCCAGCTCGTCCCGCATCCGCTTCCAGATGGTGGCCTGTGCCTTGGTGGAGATCTGCTGGCCGACGATGTGGTGTACCACCGCTGAAAAGAGGTCGGCATCCACCTCCCGCTCAATGTGCCCCACCTGCGCAATGACCGCCGCCATCCGCTCGTCCCTGCGGCTCAGGTATCCGGTCTCCGCTTCGCCGTATTGGAAATACACGCCAGCGCCCCCTTTACTCCACAACTTTTATTCCGGTACATCTCACAGTATCATTTTATTCATCTATATTCAACCCGCCCCTCAGTTTTGCAGGCACATCAAAATGATATACTTGTCTAATTTTCTTTCCACATGAAACCACAAGATATACTGCCATCATAAATGTAATTATTACTAATACCTTAGCGGTAATTGATGTATCCATTTTCATCAGTCGATTCTCAAATTCTTCTGGAATCATCCCCCATTCAATCATAACCAACATTAAACTTCCGACTGTCATCAAAACGCTTTCTATCATCATTAAAATTACAGAAATTCTTTTTCGCTGTTCATTGGTCAGTTTTCCAGCCTTTTTTCCCTTACTAAGTGTTCTAAGTTCACTTCCTCCCTTAATCTTACCCTCTATTCTCAACCCTGTTTTTGTTCCTGTGTGCATTACCTGAATTACAACGCCTTCAAAGGGATTTATATAGTCAAATCTTAGTTCAGCCGAATTATCTTTAATATTTTCAATCGCGAATCCATTAGTTTCATCGCTCTCTGAAAGTACCGTCACATCCAAAATTTTTGTACTTTCTTTATCTGAATATATCCTTAGCGGTTTTGAGGCAACAATATCTCCTTCTTCAATCACTTCATTTCCACTATTCCAAATAGCATAATTACTGATAGTCAGTTCTTCTATTTCTTCTTTTTCATATAGTAATGTTAAGTCAGGAATTTTCTCCTTTCCTTTTTGGACAATCCTATACGAGCTACTTACATATGAAATTTCTCTTCTTCTTTTTCCTGCAAACCATGAATAAATACCAAAGATAAAAGCAGCCACCGTGCAAAACGCTAAAAAAAGCCATGCGTATGGGTTACTCATCAATTTTTCAATACTCATCTTCTATTTTATCCCCTCTCTTTTATTTTTATAAAGCATATTCACTCCACTATATTTGCAAGTTGTGTTTCTTAAAAATGCCCTCTGAAAAACTTACCGTTTCTCAGAGGGCATTCTCATGTCTCTCTTTATGAATAATCACCTGATAGTATCAAAGCAGTATCACAGAGCCTTTTGGCTCTCAAAATATTGCGTTTCATCAATACTTTTCAGGTTTTGCAGATTACTCGAGCTCGATCGTAGCCGGCGGCTTACCGGTGCAGTCATAGAACACGCGGTTCACATGCTTGACCTCATTGACGATACGGCTGGTGACTGTGCCCAGCACATCCCAAGGCATATTGTAGCTCTCAGCGGTCATGAAGTCAGTGGTGGTGACGGCGCGCAGGGCCACAGCGTAGTCGTAGGTGCGCTCGTCGCCCATGACGCCGACGCTGTGCATATTGGTCAGTGCGGCGTAGTACTGGCTGATCTCTTTATCGAGGCCCGCCTTGGCGATCTCCTCGCGCCAGATGGCGTCGGCATCCTGTACGATGGCGACCTTTTCGGGAGTCACTTCGCCGATGATGCGGATGCCCAGACCCGGGCCGGGGAAGGGCTGGCGGCTGACCAGATACTCGGGCAGACCCAGCTCACGGCCAGCCTGACGGACTTCGTCCTTGAACAGGTTGCGCAGAGGCTCCACCAGCTCCTTGAAGTCCACAGTGTCGGGCAGACCGCCGACATTGTGGTGGCTCTTGATGACGGTGGACTCACCGCCCAGACCACTCTCGACCACGTCGGGGTAGATGGTGCCCTGTGCGAGGAAATCGACCTTGCCGATCTGCTTGGCCTGCTCTTCGAAGACGCGGATGAACTCCTCGCCGATGATCTTGCGCTTGCGCTCCGGCTCGGTGACACCGGCCAGCTTTGCAAAGTAGCGCTCACGAGCGTCCACACAGATGAAGTTGATGTCAAAGCCGTTGGCGTTGCCGGGGCCGAAGACCGAGCAGACCTCTTCCTTCTCATTCTTGCGCAGCAGGCCGTGATCCACAAAAACGCAGGTCAGCTGCTTGCCGATGGCCTTGGCCAGCATGGCGGCCAGCACCGAGGAATCGACGCCGCCGGACAGGGCGCAGAGCACCTTGCCGTCGCCGATGCGCTCCCGCAGGGCCTTGACATTGTTCTCCACGAAAGAGTCCATCTTCCAGTCGCCGGTGCAGCCGCAGACATTGTACACGAAGTTGCGCAGCATCTTCTTGCCCTCTGCGGTGTGGAGCACCTCGGGGTGGAACTGGACGGCGTACAGACCCTTCTCCTTATTCTCGGCTGCTGCCACCGGGCAGTTGACGGTGTGGGCCGTGATCTTGAAGCCGGGCGCTGCCTGCTCGATGTAGTCGTTGTGGCTCATCCAACAGATGGTGGAAGGCTGCACATCGGTGAACATCTTGCTGCTGTTGTCCACGAAGACCTCGGTCTTGCCGTACTCGCGCTCCGGTGCGCGGCAGACATGGCCGCCCAGCAGGTGCATCATGAGCTGGCTGCCGTAGCAGATGCCCAGCACAGGCACGCCCCAGCGGAAGATCTCGGGGTCGATGGTGGGCGAATCCTCCAGATAGACGCTGTTGGGGCCTCCGGTGAAGATGATGCCTTTGGGGTTCTTGGCCTTGATGACGGAAAGATCTGTCTTATAGGAATAGATCTCACAGTAGACATTGTTCTCGCGGACGCGGCGCGCGATGAGCTGATTGTACTGGCCGCCAAAGTCCAGCACGATCACGGTTTCATGCTGCATGATGTTCTCCTCTCTGTTGTTCCTGATGTGCTTTCTATAGCTGAATTTAGTATAGCACATTCCACAACCAAAAGCGACATCTTTTGTATATTTTCCTGTTTTTGTTTTTCATTTCGAATTGTAAACCTTTTTGCAACTCTCAAGTTGACGCCGCTGCTCCAGTCTGTCATACTGGGCGTATGGCCGCTTTGGGCCAGACACCGGCCCTCGGGGCCGCAAGTATAGGAGGAGCATTCATTATGAGTCAAACCACACAGGCCGCTTCGGCCAGCAAGTCCAAGTTTTCCGTCCGCGACATCTGCTACGCGGGCCTGTTCGCCGCCGTCATCGCAGTGATGGCCCAGATCTCCATCCCGATGCCTCTGGGCGTCCCCATGACCATGCAGACCTTCGCCATCACGCTGGCTGCTGTGGTGCTGGGCTCCAAGCTTTCTGCCATCGCTACGCTGGTCTATCTGGCGCTGGGTGCCGTGGGCGTGCCGGTGCTGGCCAACTTCTCCGGCGGCTTTGATAAGTTCGTCGGCCCCACCGGCGGCTTCCTCATCTCCTTCCCCCTGATGGCCTACATCATCGGCCTCGGCGTCGAGCACCGCAACGCCTTCAAGGGCGCGTTCGTCACCGCTGTCGTGGTGGGCACTCTGGTCAACTATGTGGTGGGCGTTGCCCTCTTCGTGGTGGTGGCCCACAGCACCATCGCCGTCGGTATCTCTGCCTGCGTGCTGCCCTTCATCCCCACCGCCATCATCAAGGCTGTGCTGGCCTGCGCCATCGGTCTCAATCTGCGGAAGCGTATCCCGGGTCTGAAGGCATGAGCATCGTACTTCGTCCCCACCATCTGCTCTGCACACAGGGCTACTCCGGCAAGGGCTACGACAACGATTTTGTCGCCCACATGACCGATGTGGTGCACCAGCTCCGGGATGTTCCCGGCACCACCATCCGCCTCACCTTCTCCACCGACACGCTCTGTTCCTGCTGTCCCAACAAGCTGGGCGAGGATCTCTGCGACACGCAGGAAAAGGTCAAGCGCTACGACGCAAAGACAGTGGAATACTTCGGCCTCGAGGAAAAGGAATACGTCTATCAGGACCTCATCCGTGCCATCGACGCCAAGGCCACGCCCGAGATCCTCGCCGACATCTGCCGCGACTGCTGCTGGTTCCCCGTCAGCGCCTGCTGCAAGAACATCTGCGAAGGCCGGTATGTGAAGTAAGCTGCACGCTCTGAAGTCCCATGTTCCCACGACAGTGTGAACACGGGACTTTTTGCATATAACAGAAGACCCGTGGTGCAGAGCTTTTCCGCACCACGGGTCTTTTTCCAATCTGATCAGGCGATGAACTTGTCGTACAGGCCAAACACAAAGATGAACAGGACGATGAGGGGCAGGCCATAGGTCAGATAGCCGCGCATCCAGTCCCGCACCTTGAGGCCGTCGCCGGTGTTGACTTCCTTCTTGTAGTTGTCCCAGCCCCAGCCGTAGCGGGTGACGCAGAACAGCAGGTAGACGAGAGAGCCGAGCGGCAGGAAGAGGTTGCTGACGAGGAAGTCCTCCAGATCCAGCACTGCGCCGCCGAAGATGGCGAAGCCGTCCCATGCCCAGACATTGTAGCCCAGCACGCAGGGCAGTGAGAGGGCGATGATGAGGAAGAGGTTGACGAGGCTGGACTTCTGACGGCTCCAGCCGGTCAGCTCCATGCCGCAGCAGATGATGTTCTCAAAGACGGCCAGAACGGTGGAAAGGGCCGCAAAAGCCATGAACAGGAAGAACAGGCTGCCCCACAGACGGCCCATCGCCATATTGGCGAAGATGTTGGGCAGGGTGATGAAGATGAGGCTGGGGCCGCTGGTCTGGTCCACGCCGTAGGTGAAGCAGGCCGGGAAGATGATGAGGCCGGAGGTCAGAGCCACGAAGGTGTCCAGCACCACGACACGGACGCTCTCCCCCAGCAGGGCGTGCTCCTTGCCGATGTAGCTGCCGAAGATGGCCATTGCGCCGACGCCGAGGCTCAGGGTGAAGAAGGCCTGATTCATGGCCCCCACCAGCGTGTTGACGACGCCCACCTCCTTCATGCGGCCAAAATCGGGCACAAGATAGAAGCGCAGACCCTCTTTTGCGCCGGGCATGAACAGGCTGTTGACGGCCAGCACCACCATGATGACCAGAAGGGCGATCATCATCCCCTTCGTCACCTTCTCAAGGCCGTTCTGCAGGCCGCGGGCGCAGACAAAGATGCCGAACACCACGACCACCACCATCCAGAAGCCCATGATGAGCGGGCTTGCCAGCATCTCGGTGAAGGCATCTGCCACCTGACCGGCATCCAGACCGGAGAGCTTTCCGGCGGCGGTCATGTAGAAGTAGTGGAGCATCCAGCCCGCCACCGTGGTGTAGAACATCATCAGCAGATAGCAGCCGATGAGGGTGAAGTAGCCGTGGATGTGCCACTTCTGGCCGGGCTTCTCGAGAGCCTGATAGGCGCGCACCGGGCTTTTGTGGCTGGCGCGGCCCACGGCAAACTCCATGCTCATGATGGGCAGGCCCAGAATGACGAGGAAGAGCAGGTAGAACAGCACGAACGCGCCGCCGCCGCCCTGACCTGCCATGTAGGGGAACTTCCACACATTTCCGATGCCGATCGCGCAGCCGGCGGAAAGGAGGATGAACCCGAGTCTCGATTTGAGTTTTTCGCGTTCCATTGATTGTCTCCTTTATTGCACCATGCAAAGATCTGCGCCCGTCGTGCTTCGTACACGACGGGCGCACAGTGTATTGATTATATCACAGCTTGCGGCAAGTTTTCCAGAAGTCTCACTTGAATCTTTTTCATATTTTCTCAAAAAATCCAACTGTATTCTCACGCTTTGAGCAGCTCCGCCTGCATTTCGTCCAGCTGCTCGTAGCTGTAGAGGCGGTTGAGGGCCTCCACCAGTTCTTTTTTCGAGAGCCGGGGTGGCAGCCCGAGGGCTGAGAGCAGCTTCATCTTCCGCTCCGCCGAGCCTGCCGTGCCCGAAAGCCCCCACTCGTAGAGGTCGGTGTAGGTGATCTGCCGCCCCTCCGGCTTCACCGGGGCCGTATCGGCCTCTTCGCCCAGAGCATCCCGCAGCGCCTGCAGGACAAGGGCGTCGTCCACGCCCTCGACCCCCAAAAGCCCCTCCTTGCCGGGCTGAGCCTTCCGCTTTTCCTTGCCGTGGATAGCCGGGACATAGGCCTGTACGACATTCTTTTCCCCCACCAGATTCGTGATGTAGGTGCGGATGCGGAAGCCCGCCGCGTCGGAGTCCGTCAGCAGGATGAGGCCGTTCCTGCGGGCCAATGACTTGAAGAGCTGCTGACGCTTCTTGTCCTTATAGATGCCGAAGCCGTCCGTCAGCAGGATCATGGCGTCCGTCAGATGAGACAGGCGGGCGGCGTCGTACTTGCCCTCCACGATGAGCACACGGTCGGTGTGCAGCAGTTCCTGTTTTTCGCTCATCTTCTTCCTCCTGCCATGGCCAAGCGGCAGAGCGCCGTTTCCAGAAGGGTCTGGGCGCTCACCGGCTGGCTTTTCAGACTCTTGTCCAGCTCCAAAAGAATCTGCATACAGGCCTCGAGCTGGGGCAGGGTGTAGTGGCTGGCCGTCTCCGCCGAGCGCTTGAGCCGGTAATCGCTGCCCTTGTAGCCAAAGTCCTTGAACACGGTGTTATAGTTCTTCCGCTTGGCCGCGCCCAGCTTGACCCGGTACAGATCGACGTAGCTGCCGATCATGGCAGCAGTGATGGGGATCGGCTCCTGCTGTAAGCGCAGCAGGGTCTGGAGCTTTTTGCACGCGCCGGTAGCGTTTTTCGCCGTGATCATCCGTATCATCTCGAAGACATCGGCCTCAAGGCTCACGGTGCCCATCTCGGCCACCATCGCCGTGGTCACAGTCTGATAACCCGAGAGGGCGCAGAGCTTATCCACCTCGTTTTCCAACAGGAAGGGGTCTTCGCCGCAGCGTTCCAGCAGGGCCGCCGCCGTGCCCTCGGAGAGGGTAGTGTCCTGCGCTTTGGCCCGGTCCATCATCATGACCTTCAGCTCGTAGGGCTTGGGCTTGGCCAGCTCCTCGGCAAAGCCGACCTTGGTGCACTGGGCGACGAGCTTCTGCGCCCGCTTGCCCAGCTTGAGCTTATTGCGTTCCAACTCAAACACGCTGCCCAGCACCACCACAGCGTTTTCGAGGCTGGCCAGCGTAGCGCACAGCTCGTCGAGGTCTTTGTCGCTGTAGGCGGCAGGGTCCACCTCGGGCAGAAGCACCACCCGCCGCGTCCCGAAGAAGGAGATGGTGCCCGCCGCCATGATGAGCTGCTCGATTTCCGGCGTCGCGCCGTCCAGCACCGTCGTCTCCTCGTCCTCGCCCTCGGCCAGCAGCTTCGACGCCCGGGCCACGGCCTGCCGGACCAGATACCGCTCACTGGAATAAAAATAGTAGACCGGACAGCCCCCTTGGGCCAGCTGCCGGAGTTTCGTTTCCGTTGCCAAATCATCGGCTCCTTTTTCTATTAAGGTGATGGCCTTATTTTATCATACTCCGCCCGCTTTGAAAAGCGCTCACCCTGCGAGGCGCAAACGCAGGCGGGAGACGGGCACAGCGTCGCTCTCCCGCATCCAGCGGTACTTTCGGCTCAGGGTCAGGCAGTCGGTGTACCGGATGTTGTCCGGCCGCGCCATCGACGCCAGCAGCCACTCGGCCCGGATGGGCTTTGCAGGGCGGACGGTGCCGCTTACCGTGATAAAGCGCTGCCCGCCGATGGTCAGCCGGACGATGCAGCCCTGCCGGGTGCGGTAAAGCTCCAAGTCCACCCCTCCGCAGGCGGCACGGCGGGTGGTGTCCGCAGCCAGCGCAGCGGCATCGATGCGCGTTTCGGCTTTCAGATCGCAGGGCATCTCCGGCTGCATCCGCAGGTCCACCAGCAGCTCCACCCGCTTCACGCCCCGCTTTTCCAGCTGGGTCTCCACGGCCCGCTGGGTGATGCTGCTGCCCCGGAAGAGGACGACCGCCTGTTCCCGCCGGGTGATGATGACGGCGGGCGCAGCCTGCGTGCCCACAAGCTCAATGTTCACCACGTTCCAGCTCAGGGCCGTTTCAAGGCCGAAGGCCAGCGCCGTCAGTAAAACGACCGTAGGAAGTGCCGCCCGGAGGCGGACATTCCACCGCATCGCCGCTGCGCAGAGCAAGAACAGCACGAGGCACACCAGTGCGGCATACCCACCATCGAACCAGAGCGACGCCCCCGGCAGACCGGACACCCGGAAGGCCCACTCGTTCATCCCAAACGCCAGCCTCTCGGCACAGAAGGCTATGGGGCGGCGAAGGATCTCAAACAAGGGCAGGGATCCGAAATTCTGGGCCGCCAGACCCAGCAGCGCCGCGCCGAGGCTGAGGCCCAGCATCGGCCCCACCATCCAGAGGACCGCCACGCCCGACACCACGGCCCAGACCGTCGCGCTCATCCCCCGCAGCACCAGCACCGGGAAGGTCGCCGCCGAGGCGCAGAAGGAGACGCAGAGCGCATCCCACACGCCGCCCGCCAGACGGCGGAGGAGCAGCACCAGGCGGGAGGGCTTCTTCCCCTGCCTTTTCTTCTTATTATAGTAGGCTTTCCGGCCTCGCTTTGCGCACGTTCCCCCGGCCAGAGTGCCCAGCACTGCCGCAAAGGACAGCTCGAAGCCCACGTCACAGACAGCGTACCCGTTGCCCAGACACATGAGGACGCCCGCCGCACCCAGCGAGGTGAGGGTGTCCGCCGGGCCTCCCAGCCAGACCCCGAGGGAGCTGATCCAGACCGCCACCGCCGCCCGGAGGACCGAGGGCGTCACACCAGTGATGCCCACCAGCAGGAGAGCCGTCCCAGCCCGGAGCAGAGACCTCGCCCGCCGATAGGCCCGGCTGCGCTCCCGCTCCCGGCGGGGCAGAGCGTCCATCAGACCACAGAAGATGGTGACGTGCAGGCCGCTCACCACCAGCACATGGGAAAGTCCTGCGCCCCGGTAGGCGCTGCGGAGGGCGGAGGAAAGATGGCTCTTGTCTCCTGCGGCCATCGCAGCCAGAACACCGCCGGTGTTTCCTGCCATGCCGCCGCGCAGGGCGCGGCTCAGGGCCGCTTGAAGGCGGGCCGTCCGGGCACGGAAGCTTCGGCCCGGCCCAAGCCGCAGCATCCCCGACTGATACTCCGCGCTCAGGGCGATGCCGTCGGCGTAGTCGCTGAGGCGCTGGGTGGCGTCCGGCAGGTCCAGCGCGAAGCGGCCCCGGATGCGGCCGCCTGCCTCGCATCGGGGCAGACTGACACACTCCACACGGAACCGGACAGCTTCTCCGTCTACCGTCTCCACCCGCAGCACAGCGCTCACCCGGCCCGCCCCATAGGCGCGGCCGATGCTCTCCACCTCGGCGGTCAGGATTGCTTCCTGTCCGGCGTATGACCCCTGTATTTTCGCCAGCCGGGCATCGGTGGTCTCCCGGATGCCGACGCCAACCAGAGCGCCCAGCAGCAGACAGACCGCATAACCTCGTGCAGCCCCGCCTTTCCACCAGACCAGCAGGCAGAAGACAACAAAAATTGCCGCAGACGGCAGCAAAAGCCCCATCTGCGGCAAAAATGAGCACAACGCTAACACACCCAGCGCACTCAGGCAGAACGCGCAGAGCGGGCGTCGCATCTCAGCTTAGTGGAAAAACAGCGGCAGCGGCTCAAGGAAGATGATGTCCTTGCGCTGTGCTGCATCGCCCTCGGCCAGAACAGCAGCCTGACCCACGATGGTGCACTGGGTCTGCTCGGCCAGCTCGTCCAGAGCCTTCAGGGAGCCGCCGGTAGAGATGACGTCATCCACGACCAGCACCCGCTTGCCGTTCATCTTGTCCAGCTCCTTGCGGTCGATGACCAGCTTCTGCTTACCTGCCGTGGTGATGGACTGGTCCTCGACGACGACGGGGTCAGGCATATACAGCTTGACGCCCTTGCGTGCGCAGACGTAGGGCTTGCCGCTCTGGCGGCTCATCTCGTGGGCCAGCGGGATGCCCTTGGCCTCAGCGGTCAGCAGGATGTCGAACTCCGGGCACTTCTTGAGCAGCTCGGCAGCAGCAGCCACGGTCAGCTCGGCGTCGCCCAGCATGATGAAGGCTGCGATGTCCAAGTGGTCGTCCACCTTGCAGATGGTCAGCTCACGGGTCAGGCCCGCGACGTTCAGGGTATAAGTCTTAGCCATATTCAACGATCTCCTTCATTTTCCGGAATCAGACAGGCAGCTTCTCGCCGCCCAGAACATGGAAGTGCAGATGCTTGACGGTCTGGCCGGCGTCCTCGCCCACATTGGAGATGACGCGGTAGCCGTTGTCGAGGCCCTGCTCCTTGGCGAGCTTTGCGATGACCGCGAACACATGGCCCAGCAGAGCGCCGTCAGCCTCGGTCAGCGCAGCGGCCGAGGGGATGTGCTTTTTCGGGATGATGAGGAAATGCACCTTGGCCTGCGGGGCGATGTCGTAGAATGCCACCACCTGCTCGTCCTCATAGAGCTTCTTCGAGGGGATCTCCCCCGCTGCAATTTTGCAAAACAGACAATCTTCCATGGGAATCGCTCCTTCCAATATTTTTTAATGAGTCAACCTCTCAGTCTCGCTATCGCTCGACAAGGCCGGGTTGCGGCACCCAGCATCCGCAGCACTTCGTTTGCGTCTTGCTGGCCGCTGCCCCAACAGCGACTCCCTGTTTCCGCCACTGGCGGCGGTCGTCGTCGTTGCCCCTACCGAGGGGAGCCTCTGGCGAAGAGGCAAGGCTTTCCGGAATGCCAAAGCCTCCCCTCGATAGGAGAGGTGGCACGCCGTCAGGCGTGACGGAGAGGTTATCCTTAGCCCAGCTGCTTCTCCACGATGCCCTTGACCGCAGCCAGAGCCTCGTCGATCTTGGTCTCTTCCTTCAGGCCGGCCATAGCGAAGTCGGGCTTGCCGCCGCCCTTGCCGCCTGCGATGGCAGAGATCTCCTTGACCAGATTGCCTGCCTTGAGGCCCTTTTCCTGGGCCAGCTTATTGACGGTGACAGCCATGGTGATCTTATCGTCCGTCTTGCCGACCAGAACCGCCACGCAGGGGTTCACGGCCTTGTCGCGGATGGAGTCGCACATACCGCGCAGGGTGTCGCCGGAGGTGCCGGTGAAGTATGCAGAAGCGATCTTCACGCCGCCGATCTCCTCGGCGTTGTCGAACAGGCTGGTCACCTTGGAAGCGGCGACCTGTGCCTTGATCTCTTCCAGCTCCTTGGCCAGAGCCTTGTTCTCAGCCATCACGGCCTCGGCACGGACGGGCAGAGCGGTCACGTTGTTGGCCTTCAGGGTGTTTGCCACGGTATGCAGCATAGCCTCCTGCAGGTTTGCACGGATCAGCAGGTTGCGGCCGGTGACAGCCTCGATGCGGCGGATGCCCGCAGCAACGGAGGCCTCGCTCACGATCTTGAAGCCGCCGATCTGGGCGGTGTTCTTGACGTGGGTGCCGCCGCAGAACTCAGTGGACCAGCCCTCGATGTCAACCACGCGGACGACCTTGCCGTACTTCTCGCCGAAGAGGGCCATTGCGCCCAGCTTCTTGGCCTCCTCGATGGGCATCTCCTTGACGGTGACGTTCATCGACTCGTAGATCTTATCGTTGACGATCTTCTGCACCCGGGCCAGCTCCTCGGAGGTGACTGCGCTGAAGTGGGTGAAGTCGAAGTGGGTGATCTCAGCGTCCTGATAAGAGCCTGCCTGATGGACATGGTCACCCAGCACCTCGCGCAGAGCAGCCTGCAGCAGGTGGGTGGCGGTGTGGTTGCGGGCGATGGCCATACGGTATTCCTTATCCACGCAGGCGGTCAGGTGATCGCCGACATGGACGATGCCGCTTTCGAGGGTGCAGGTGTGGACGTAGTAGCCCTTGGGGGTCTTCTTGACGTCCTGCACCCGCAGCACGCACTCAGGGCCGGTGATGACGCCGTGGTCTGCGGCCTGACCGCCCATCTCAGCATAGAAGGGAGTCTTGTCCAGAACCACCAGCACGCCTTCCTTGGCCTGCTCGTCGGTGGCGATGGCATCGGTCAGGGTCTCCTCGTCGCTCAGAGCCACGACGATGCTGTCGCTCTTGAGGCTGTCGTAGCCCACGAACTCGGTGAGGTCAGCGGTCAGAGCGCCGAACAGGTCCTCGCTCCAGCCGGAGATGTTCTTCTTGAGGCGCTCGGCACGGGCACGCTCCTTCTGCTTGGTCATCTCAGCGTGGAAGCCCTCCTCGTCGATCTCGATGCCCTGCTCGGCGGCGATCTCCTTGGTCAGGTCGAGGGGGAAGCCGAAGGTGTCGTTCAGCTTGAAGACGTCCAGACCCTTCAGCAGGTGCTGGTGAGCCTTCTCCAGACCGTCGATCATGTTGTTCAGGATGTTCATGCCGGCATCGATGGTGCGGGCAAAGTTTGCCTCCTCGGTGCCGATGACCTTCTTGATATAGGCGTCGTGCTCACGCAGCTCGGGGTAAGCGGACTCGCTGGACTGGATGACCGTCTCCACCAGCTCCACGAGGAAGGGGCGGCTGATGCCCAGCATCCGGCCATGGCGGGCAGCGCGGCGGAGCAGGCGGCGCAGCACATAGCCGCGGCCCTCGTTGGAGGGCAGGATGCCGTCGGACACCATGAAGGTGCAGCTGCGGATGTGGTCGGTGATGACGCGGATGGAGATATCGGTCTTGGGGTCCTGCTTGTAGGTCT
>OHCE01000697.1_pt1 | contig 14777 bp, 7 predicted proteins | sample 1577571 | NCBI WGS metagenome assembly OHCE01 (sample SAMEA3879505, study PRJEB24766) | human gut metagenome | biome: human-associated habitat; feature: feces | place: USA | collected 1985/1987 | reverse complement strand
CAGAAGGGGAGGTACGGTTTTACGCTCATCCGTATCCTGTATCTTATGGTTTTATCAGTAAATGGAATCCGGTAGCTGCTGAGTACATAGATTTTAGTGCCGAACATTTCACGGAAGGCATGGTCATGCGCGTGCAATTGGCGAACACGGCGAATCCGGACGGGGTAGTGTTCCGTTTCGGGGAAGAGTCCGAACCTGCGCAGGCGTTAGACAATGGCGGTTTTTGGGTGCCGGATGAGAATTTGTCTAAAAATGGAGATGATGCCCATCTTCATTTTAGAATGTACAGCTCGGAGGAGTGTACGGTGAAGTATACCGTAAGCGTATACCCGTCGCAAGACTTGACTGCGAATCCTTTGGCCTCCTCTACGCATGAGGTGCGATATCTGATGGAAGATAAGAGCCCTCGCATGGAAAGTCTGTCGCGTACATCCGGCGATCTGAACGAGGATATCCCTTTTGCGATCAACGTGACGAAGGCGGGTTTCCTGCAGGGGCAACACGCTAGGATGAAAATTTATCTGTATGGTCCTTCTGAAGGCTTGACTCTTTCCGGGCAGAACCTAAGTAAAGAGACTAGTCCATATAATGAGTCCAGATACGTATTAGATATCCCTTCCTTCTCCGCTACGCAATTCACGTTGATGGCTCACGCCACGGAGGAATGGAACGGAACGGTTCAAGTGGATATTTGTGATGCGGACGACAATAGGATAGTATATGGCGGCCAAGCACCGTTCGTTTTTCCGGCCAATAACTCACAGGACGATATCGCCGCTTTGAAAGCGATCGCCGAGGCCAATCCGCTGAACTCGGACTTGCGGAACTTCATCTCCAACAAGGATTACTTGAAAGACAGGGGATCGAACGATGGTTACAACGTGGGCGTGACATGGAACACCGAGTCCACGAGCCGGGTGAAAAGTTTCTTCATTAATGATGGAAGAACCCGTACGATCACTTCCATGGATGTATCGGCGTTGTCCGGGTTAGAGCAGTTGGACTTGCAGAATACCCGGTTGAAATCCTTGGATTTGTCCACTTTGACAAAACTTCGGAGCTTGAGTTTGTATGGTAATGATTCGCTTGCTTGGTTTACGGTGAAGCTCCCAAGCCCGTTACCGGAGAATTTCTGGATTGGTGGTAACACCACGATTATGGCCGGTACACCGGTAGACGATTATAACGCTTATGCCGCGAAGGGCGAGGAGATCGATCTATCCGCTTACGCTTCGGTGGGTGGCGTGAAATCGGTATATCAATGGTACCTTATTGATCGGGCTACTGGTGAACAGACGGAAGCAACCATGCTGGCGGTATCCGGCAAGGAAGGGGCTTTCGTATTTACCGGGAAGCCGGGTGAATATTATATGTGCGAGATTACCAATCCGAATTACGGAAATTGGAGGATGAATACGGTGCAGATCAAGGTAGCCCGTAACTCGGACAGCTACTCCCCTGCGGACATCGCCGGATTGAAGAAGTTGGCTGCCGATAACCCGAATATCACCCAATTAAAGGAGTTCGTGGACAGCAAGGGCTGGGAACGCGAGAATTGGAACTCGTATCAAGACGTGATTCGTACGGACTGGAGCACGGACGAGGTCGGTCGGTTGACACATCTAGCTATTGAGTTTGATTGGAACTCGAAGGATACGATCTCCCAACTGGACCTAAGCGCCTTCACCGAGTTGAAGTATCTCGAGTGCGAGCGTTTCATGAATATAGAGAAGCTGGATCTATCGAAGAATACGAAGCTGGAGCACCTGCATGTATATAGTAAGAATCTGGAGTCTCTTGACCTATCTAAATGTCCGGAACTGCAATATTTCGGATTTGGCACACGATACAGGGGCGAGGGATCTTACCAAAAAACGAGGTTGGCGAGACTGAACTTGACTGGTTGCTCGAAGTTGACGGAGCTTTACCTAGAGCATTTATCTTTGACTTCGTTGGATATCTCTTCCTTTAAGCGATTAAATAGGCTGACCATCGAATATTGCCCAGACTTAAAGGTACAAGGTTTCGATAAGGCTACGAGCTTGACCTATTTGGCCTTGCCGCATACGAAGCAGTTCGCCGATCTGATAAAGAACCTACCGGCGTTTATCCGTCATCTATATTTGCAAGATACGGAGTATGAGCTTCCTTCCGCGCAAGTGGGAAAGAATCTGGAGTCGTTGGGATTGCCGGGATATGTGAAGAGTCTCGATCTGGCTCAGTACCCGAACTTGAGTAACTTGAATGCGGATGGATCTCTTTTGAGATATTCTACGGTAAAGAATTATCGGCAGATAAATTATAACGGTTGGGGGCACATAACGCTTACTTCCCCCTCGCATCCGGAGAGTATAGAATGGTTCGAGAACGGCGATACGATCGACCTCTCCTCGGAGGCTGTGATCGATGGCATAGAGACCGTATTCCTATGGGTAAACGCCAAATATGGGATAGAGGAGAAAGAGGCATTGAAGCCGGTACCAAACCGTCCGGGCGTATTCGTGCTGGACAGCAAGGAGGAAAAGTATGGAGACTACTATTGTAAGCTGATGAACCCGAAGTTCTGTAGAATCACGGAGATCAATGTACGTGACGGCTGGCAGATCGAGACCTCACGCATCCATGTGGAAACCACCGTCCCCCAAGTATTCGCCGAGAGCGATGTGGCTACCTTGGCACGTATCGTAGACGCTTCCAACAACAAGGAGCTGAGCGAGTGGTGGAGCAGCGGCGCATGGCAGACGAACGAGAACTCACAGTATGCGCAAGTGATCTGGAACGACGAGAACCCTCGACGTTTAGTGAAATTATATATGTATCAGATGGGCAATAGCTTCACGAAGGAAGTAGATCTGTCCGCCTTGGATAAGCTGCAAGAACTATCGCTTTACGGCAACCGGGTAGAGAAACTAACCTTGCCGAAGAATAGCACGGTATTGAGCTCCTTGATGCTTGCCGGCAATACGCCGCTTTCTACCTTGATCGTCTCCATGTATCCCGCGTTGGAGTATCTGGATGTATCCAATACCGGCTTGAAGGCTTGCGATGTTTCCAATAATAAGAATTTGAGGGGGTTGTTCTTGAGCTGGACGGAGATAAAGCCGATAGAGGAGACTTGCCCGGAGATCGCCGCCTTATTGCAGACATATGGTGTTCCCAAGACTACTACCTCGATTGATTTGGATAGGTTCCCGGCTTTGAAGGCATTGCATACCTCCGGATCGGCTCTGGAGTTCAGCGGCGTACAGAACCCGAGACAGTTGGAATCCGCTGAAGGTGATGTGTTGCTTGCGGTAGGCAAGGCTCGTCTAGGTGGTTTCAGCCTTTATGGTGAGAAGATCGACCTGTCGGCTCAAGCCACGGTAGCGGGTACTGTCTCAGATTATATCTGGGCCGTGAATAACGATACGATAGATTTCAAGGATAACCAATATACGATAGCGGAGGAATTGATGCCGAATGACCTAGTGGTGGTTTCCGTGACGAATCCTTTATTCCCGGGCTGGAGAATAAGATATGTAACGACCGTCTACACCTGCGACGGCGACGCGAACCTCGACAAGTCCGTGAACGTGCAAGACGTGACCGCTACGGTAAGCTACATCTTGGAGGACAAGGATAACATGATCCCCAACTTCGGTTTTGCCGAGGCGGATGTGAACTATAATAATAATGTAGAGATCGCTGACGTAATTGGTATCGTCAACCTCATCCACGGCAAGCCGGTTACCAAGGCCAGTGCACTGCGTTCTGAGTCCGAGGTTCCCGTACAAATGGAGCTCGACGCTGACAACTTCTTGACGATGAATAGCCAAGTACCGGTAGCCGGTATCTATCTGGAGTTGGTGGGAGTCATCGACGAGATCCCGTTACTGGGCGACGCCGCTAAGTTCCTGCAGGCTTCCAGCTTGAACGGGGATACCTTGCGGGTGATCGGTTATAGCTTGGATGGCCGCACGATTCCTTCGGGCAAGAGCCGTATCCTGCGTATGCCGGCGGGCGTTACCTTGGTAGGAGCCTCCTTCTCCGATGCGAAGGCCAACAGCTTGAGGTCTGGTGGCGATGCGATCGTGACTTCCAACGCCCCGATCGAGGCGATCAGCCAATTGGCAGCCGTGTCCAATTATCCGAACCCGTTCCGTGGCAGCACGACCTTCCGTTATCAGTTGACGGAGGCGGCCAAATCCGTGACGATCCACGTATTCTCTGCGAATGGCGCTTTGGCCGTGGTATTGAACGGTCTGCCCGGCGAAGTGGGCGATAACCAATATTCGGCGGCTCTTACCTTACCGGCGGGCGTTTACTATTACCGCTTGACGGCAAAGACAGGCCATGGTGTGAAGGCAAGTAATACTAACATCTTTATCTGTAAGTAAATTATGAAAGTGAATCATATAAAACAATTATTCGTAGCCCTCTCCCTGCTGTTATCGGCGGGAACGGCTACTGCCGCCCAGTGGAAATTGGCGAAGACGAACCTGAACGCCGCTGGCAGTAAGGATACGCTCACGCTGGAGGTATCCAGCAATTCCTTTAGTTTTTCCTCCTTCCAGGTGGATTTCACCTTGTCCGAGGGTATCTTGCTAGATGGAACCCCGATCCTCGGCGAGTTGGCAAATGATCATGCTCTTACGTGGAGTAAGCAAAGTGACGGCAGCTTCCGTTGCGTGGTATACAGTGCAGGAAACAAGGATATGAAAGCCCCGGAAGGCCCTGTGCTCCGTATCCCGGTAGTGCTGGCGGCCTCTTTTGAGGGAGGAAAGTTCACGGCGAAAAACGGACTCTTGTCTAACAAGGCCTCCAATGGGCAGTCGGTGAAGGACTTGAGTGGAGCGACCCTTACAGCGTATAAGGAAAGAGCCCATCTGGTGGTGAACGTATCGGGCCAAGAGCAAGTGGTCAACCCGGCTATAGCCGCAGGATTGAGCTATACGACCATCCCGGAGGATAAGACGCTTACGGTCGCTTATTTTAAGGATGATTCTTGTAAAATAGCGGCTACCGACAATGACCGCAAGGAAGAGGGTATCCTGTATGTCAAGCTATCCTATGCGGGTGACACTGACTACGCTGAGTTCGAGGAGGTCTATGTCATGAGTCTGACGAGCAAGATCGCTATTGACGCAAGTAAAATCACGAAGCCGCAAACGACAGGTATCAAGGAGGGGCAATTGCTTTCAACTTCTTTACTGTCCGGTGGTAGCGTAAAGGATGAAGATGGATATACGATTGCCGGTACCTTCGTTTGGACGAACGGGAATGCGGTGATGCCGGCCGGGAAGCAAAGCTGTTCCGTCACTTTCTATCCGGATAACTCCTCTTATTACAATACAGCGGAGGTGTCTGTGGAGGTTGAGGTAACCCCTACGTATCTAGTCACCGCTACAGGGACAACAGGAGGTACCGTAAACGTATTGGGCAAGACCGAGGATGACGTGTACGTGAAGGGTCAAGAGATCTCCTTGGTAGCCCTGTCTCTGCCCAATTATAAGTTCGAGAGTTGGTCGGTAACGGGCGCGAGCGAGACCTTGCCGGCGAATGATTCCATCTTTGTTAAGGCGGATAATAATAAGACCTATACGGCGAACTTCTCCCCGATCATGCGTGCGGTAACGATCAATCATGTAGGCAACGGCAGTCTCTCGGTTACGGCCGAAGGTGCGAAGGTTGCGTCTGGAGCTTTCTTGCGACAAGGTACGATCTTGCAAATCGTGGCTACACCGGACGTGAACTCCCAGTTGGAATCATTGACTATAAACAAGAAGCCTCTAGAGGGTAACAAGGTGACGCTTACAGCGGATTTGGAGGTCAATGCCGCATTCAAGCCAAAAGAGGGGGCACTTGTCTCCATCGATAAAGATGTGGCGAACGGCTCTATCTTATTATATAAGGAAGACGGCAGTTTGATCGCTTACGGTTCTTCCGTTCCTGTTGGTACGAAGCTACGTGCGGTTGCGCTTCCGGATGCCGGGTATAGCTTGGATGGCAGTGTCACCTTATCGGGCGTGACCGGCCCTACGAACGACCTGTGGACCGTGACAGGCGATGTTACGGCAAAAGCTGCTTTCGGTGCGAAGAAATACATGGTGAAGGCCTCTGCCGTAAGCAGCAACCCGACTCAGACCGCTTCCGGTACGATCACGTTGGAGCCATCCGGAGAACAACCTTATGGTACGGAGGTTCGTATAGCGAGTGCCGAGGGACAGAACGGAGCGAGACTGCTTACCATCTTGGCGAACGGTAAGGAAATATCTCAAAATGATGTCTTGACCGTAACCGGCGACCTGACGGTGACAGCTGTATTCGATCCTCGGGTAAATATCGAGAAGACATACATCCTTTGGCCGTATCAAGAATACTACTACAGTGGCGTATCCCGCAACTTCGTGCCTTTCGCTTCGCAGACTTACGCTGGTTTCTCTTTTGAGGTCTTATATAAGAACACTAAGGGTGAGAAGACTGCTAAGGCAATCGATGCGGACAATTATACGGTCTTGTTGCATCGCGAAGAGGATGGTTTGTATAATGAGTTCAAAGGGGAGTATAAGGATGGCTTAGTGATCCATAAGTCCAAGGTCTCGGTAACGGAAGCGCCTACGAACGGAGGTAATCCGAAGACTCGCCCGGCAGAGGTGGACATCACAAGCACAACTACCAATGGCGTGACAAAATACGTGATTGAGCCTAACAGCGATGCGGCTAAAAAGAATTACGAAGGCACGGTTTACTATCATTCTACGAAAGATCCGGTAAACTTATCCTTTGGTGAGTCTATCCTACGTGCGGGAGGGGAACCGGTATCACCGATGGGCTACGTACGTGTCACTAATGGCGGTATGCCATACGACGCAACGGATGGTAAGGTTTCTATCCCCGCCGGTATAACGGTGACGCTGGAAGCTGTGCCTGCGGAAGGCGCTAAGTTCTCTCATTGGTCTGATATTGAGTCTAACCCTGTTGACGCAAAGAAGAACCCTCGGGAATATGTGGTAGCGGAAGGCTCTACGGGGGTTACTCCTGAATTTGTCGGCAAGGATAAACTAGAGTTCAAGTTAGCTCAAACCTCCTCCGTATATAACGGTGCGGCTCAACTCGTATCCGTGACAGGTACGGGCAACGAGGCTTGCCAGATCACGTTCTTCTTTGACGAGGCCTGTACGCAACCGGCTGTCTTGAAGAATGTCGATAAGTATTATGTACGTGTTTATCGTTCAGCTGATGCGAAGTATAAAGAATATACTGAAGTATTCCCCTATGCGATAGAACAAGCCGAACCTGCGATTACGAAGTGGCCGGATGCTTCCGATATCTTGCTCGGTCATACACTGGCCGAATCAATTCTACAAGGTGGAAATCCCGGTATCGTAGCCGGAACATTCGCTTGGAGCAAGCCGGAAACAGCGCCTACGGCCACCGGTCAGCAAGAGGTTACCTTTACGCCGACCGATCCGAATTACAAGCCGGTTAGTAGCAAGATAGAGGTGAAGGTTGTTTCCGCTACTTTCTTGGATCCGGTTACTCCTCCTGTAGACCCCGTAGATCCGGAGAATCCAGACAAGCCGGACCAACCGGATACGCCAACCGGCATCGAGTCCATCGAGGAAGGCATGAGCCTGTATACAGCCAATCAATCTATCTTCGTGAATATGCCTCAGCAGGTAGCCTTGAAGGTAGTCGATGTGTCCGGCATCGTTCTTTACGAAGGTTCGATTCTTGGCAAGGCTGAGATCCCGGTAGGGCATGCCGGAGTCTACTTCGTCCGCTGCGAGGCCTTCGGCGATTCGTTTGTACGGAAAGTCGTGGTTCGCTGATTCTGCCACTGCCCATCGTAAGGTGCTTATGATGGGCAGTGTAAACACCTTATACTGCCCATCGTAACAACCTTACGATGGGTAGTGTTATTTCGTAAGGTATACGATCGTTTGGCTTACGGTTTATAATAAATAATAAGTAAAAAACTTCGGATTATATTTGCTGGTCTCGAAAAAGGCCGTATCTTTGCAACGTTCAAACAAAAACAATAAAGACAAGAACAATGACACGCAACTTGCAAAATAGTCTCATTATTTCTCTAAACATTATTCTACTCTGGGAACGGGATAGGAAGTGAGACTGTATGCTTTGCGAGCATTACGATAGATGAAAGAGCCTTTCTCACTTCCTTGTGAGAGAGGCTTTTTTAGTTAGTATAGGATATTAGTAAATTAAGAATATAAGATTATGTCAGACAGATTATTTATTTTCGACACCACCTTACGTGATGGTGAACAGGTTCCGGGATGCCAGTTGAATACAGTGGAAAAGATTCAAGTAGCTAAGGCGTTGGAACAGCTAGGTATTGATGTGATCGAGGCTGGTTTCCCTGTCTCCAGTCCCGGGGATTTTAAGAGTGTGGTTGAGATCTCAAAGGCCGTGACTTGGCCGACCATCTGTGCCTTGACCCGTGCGGTGGAGAAAGATATCGACGTGGCAGCCGAGGCGTTGAAATTCGCTAAGCGAGGACGTATTCATACGGGTATCGGTACTTCTGATTCTCATATCAAATACAAGTTTAACTCCACGAGAGAGGAGATTATAGAGCGTGCGATCGCCGCCACGAAATACGCTAAAAAGTATGTGGAGGACGTAGAATTCTACTGTGAGGATGCCGGGCGTACGGATAATGAATATCTGGCCCGTGTCGTGGAGGCCGTGATCAAGGCCGGGGCTACCGTAGTGAATATCCCGGATACGACAGGATATTGCTTGCCGGATGAGTACGGGGCGAAGATTAAGTATCTGATGGAACATGTGGATGGCGTACATAATGCGATCTTGTCCACTCATTGCCATAATGACTTGGGTATGGCTACCGCAAATACCGTACAAGGCGTGTTGAACGGAGCCCGTCAGGTGGAGGTAACCATAAACGGCATCGGTGAGCGTGCGGGTAACACGTCATTGGAAGAAGTCGCCATGGTTTTCAAGAGCCATAAAGAACGTGATATCATCACCAATATCACGACGAATAAGATCTATAGTACGAGCCGTATGGTTTCTAGCTTGATGAATATGCCGGTACAACCGAATAAGGCTATTGTCGGACGTAATGCGTTCGCTCACTCCTCCGGTATCCATCAAGATGGCGTTTTGAAGAATGCGCAAACCTACGAGATCATCGATCCGAAGGATGTGGGTATTGATGATAATGCGATCGTATTGACTGCTCGTAGCGGTCGTGCGGCGTTGAAGCATCGCCTGCATGTTTTAGGTGTGGATCTGGAGCAGGAGAAATTGGACAAGGTGTACGATGAGTTCTTGAAACTGGCCGATCGTAAGAAAGATATTAATGATGATGATGTTTTGATGTTGGTCGGAAAGGATCGTACGGCCACCCACCGTATTAAATTGGAATATTTACAGGTAACTAGTGGTGTTGGAGTACAATCAGTCGCAAGTATTTGTTTAAATTTGTCGGGAGTAAGAAGATATGAGGCCGCGGCTGGTAACGGTCCGGTTGACGCGGGTATCAAGGCGGTGAAAAAAGCCATTAGTAATAGTGACATGACGATTCAGGAATTCTTGATCCAAGCCATTAATAAAGGTAGCGATGATACGGGCAAGGTGCATATGCAGGTAGAGTATAACGGGGCTACCTATTATGGGTTTTCTGCGAATACCGATATTATCGCTGCTTCCGTGGAGGCTTTCGTGGACGCCATCAATAAGTTTATAGTAGACTAAAAATAGACAAGACAATGAGCAAGACATTATTTGAGAAAATCTGGGACAAACACGTGGTGGACACGTTGCCCGACGGAACCATACAATTGTATATCGACCGTCTGTATTGTCATGAGGTGACTAGCCCGCAGGCTTTCGCCGGATTACGTGCACGTGGATTGAAGCCCTTCCGTCCCGCGCAAATCACTTGTATGCCGGACCACAATATCCCGACATTGAACCAAGATAAGCCTATCGAGGACCCTATATCCAAGAATCAAGTGGATACCTTGGAAGAGAACGCGAAGTATTTCGGCTTGACGTATTACGGTCTTCAACATCCGAAGAATGGTATCATCCATGTGGTAGGTCCGGAGACAGGCTTGACGCAGCCGGGTATGACGATCGTTTGTGGCGACTCCCATACTTCTACGCACGGTGCCATGGGTGCTATCGCCTTCGGTATCGGTACGAGCGAGGTGGAGATGACCTTGGCTACCCAATGTATCATGCAGCGTAAGCCGAAAACGATGCGTATCACGATCGATGGTGTACGCAAACCGGGCGTTACGGCGAAGGACTTTGCCTTATACATTATTAGTAAGATGAGTACCAGCGGTGCTACGGGCTATTTCGTGGAGTACGCCGGCGAGGCGATCCGTAATACGACCATGGAGGAACGTCTGACGATCTGCAATCTTTCGATCGAGATGGGTGCCCGTGGTGGTATGATCGCTCCGGACGATGTTACTTTCGATTATTTGAAAGACCGTGAGTTCGCCCCAAGAGGCGAGGAATGGGAGCGGAAGGTGAGCGAGTGGCGTCAGTTATATAGTGATCCGGACGCTAAGTTCGATAAGGAGATCGTTTTCCACGCCGAGGATATCGACCCGATGGTTACGTACGGTACGAACCCGGGCATGGGTATGAGTATCAGCAAAGATATCCCCTCCTTAGAAAGCGTGCCCGAGGCAGGCCGTATCTCTTATAAGAAGTCTTTGGATTATATGGGCTTCAAGGCAGGGGAGTCTATGTTGGGTAAGAAAGTGGATTATGTCTTTTTAGGTAGCTGTACGAATGGCCGTATCGAGGATTTCCGTGCTTTCGCCTCTTTGGTGAAAGGAAAGAAGAAAGCGGATGATGTAACGGTTTGGCTGGTTCCCGGCAGTTGGCAGGTAGAGCGGGAGATTCGTGCCGAGGGGATCGACAAGGTTTTGGCCGAGGCCGGCTTCGTCCTTCGTCAACCGGGATGTTCCGCTTGAGGATAAGGTTCCGGCGGGTAAATATGCGGTCTCCACTTCCAACCGTAATTTCGAGGGCCGCCAAGGACCGGGTGCTCGCACCATCTTGGCGGGGCCGCTTGTGGCCGCCGCCGCTGCTGTGACAGGTAAGATCACGGATCCGAGAGAACTGATGTAAAGACTAATCTAATAAAGTAGCATAAGATGAAAACAAAATTCAATATAATCACAAGCACTTGCGTGCCTCTTCCTTTAGAGAACGTGGATACCGACCAGATTATCCCAGCCCGCTTTCTGAAAGCGACTACCAAAGAAGGGTTCGGCGAGAACTTATTCCGGGATTGGCGATATGATAAGGAAGGTAATAAGATCGAATCATTCGTCTTGAACGATCCTACGTATAGCGGAAAGATATTGGTAGCGGGAAAGAACTTCGGTTCCGGTTCCAGCCGTGAGCATGCGGCTTGGGCGATAGCCGATTACGGTTTCCGTGTCGTGGTCTCCAGTTTCTTCGCCGATATCCATAAAAACAACGAGTTGAACAACTTCGTGCTGCCGGTTGTTGTGACTGAAGAGTTCCTCGCTGAATTGTTCGATTCGATTTACAAGGACCCGAAAACTGAGGTCGAGGTAAATCTACCGGAGCAAACGATCACGAACAAGGCTACGGGCAAAAGCGAGCATTTCGAGATCAACGCCTATAAAAAGGATTGCCTGATCAACGGATTGGACGATATCGACTATTTACTGGCAAATAAATCAAAGATAGAAGCCTTCGAGGCAGCACGCTGATTATGATAGAAATAATGGATACAACCCTCAGAGATGGGGAGCAAACTTCGGGCGTCTCCTTCGCCGCTCACGAGAAGCTTAGCATAGCGCAAGTGCTGCTGAGCGACTTAGGCGTGAACCGGGTGGAGATCGCCTCCGCCCGTGTGTCGGACGGAGAGTTTGAGGCCGTGAAGCGTGTAGCCGCTTGGGCCGCCCGTTCCGGAAACCTAGACAAATTGGAGGTCTTGGGTTTCGTGGATGGTACGGTCTCTCTCGACTGGATTGAATCCGCAGGTTGCCGTGTCGTGAACTTGCTTTGCAAGGGCTCTTATAAGCATGTCACCGAACAGCTCCGTAAGACTCCCGAGCAACACGTTGACGATATTCGTACGGTCGTATTGGAAGCGGAGAGACGGAAGATCGACGTGAATATCTATCTGGAGGACTGGTCGAACGGTATCAAGCATTCCCCGGATTACGTGTTCTTGGTGATCGATGCGTTGAAAGGACTTCCGATCTGCCGTTTCATGCTCCCGGATACCTTGGGCGTCTTGAATCCCGGGAATACTTACGAGTATTGCAAGATGATGGTAGACCGCTACCCGGATTTAAGGTTCGACTTCCATGCGCATAACGACTATGATCTTGCCGTCGCGAATGTATATTCCGCCATCCGCGCGGGTATCAAGGGAATCCATACGACCGTGAACGGCTTGGGAGAGCGTGCGGGCAACGCTCCTTTGAGCAGCGTACTTGCCGTTATCAAGGACCAGTTGGGAGAGGAGACGAACTTGAGGGAGGAAAAGATAAACAAGGCGAGCCGTTTGGTCGAGACCTATTCCGGGGTACATATCCCGCCCAATAAGCCGATCATCGGAGAGCATGTGTTTACTCAGTGCGCCGGTGTCCATGCGGACGGTGATAGCAAGAATAACCTGTATTGCAACGACCTGCTTCCTGAACGTTTCGGACGGGTTCGCGAGTACGCCTTGGGCAAGACCTCCGGAAAAGCGAATATCCGCAAGAATCTGGAAGCGCTCGGTATCGACATGGACGAGGGTTCGATGCGTAAGGTTACGGAACGGATCATTGAGTTAGGGGATAAGAAAGAAATGGTTACCCCGGAGGATCTTCCTTATATTATCAGCGATGTGCTTCATCATGATAATGCGCTGGAGGATCAGAAAATACGGATCTTGAACTATTCCTTATCCTTGGCCCAAGGGTTGAAGCCGGTGGCTACCTTGAAGATCGAGATCAATGGCGAGGCTTACGAGGAATCGGCTTCCGGTGATGGACAATACGACGCTTTCGTTCGTGCCCTACGCCGGATTTATTCCCGTTTGAACCGCCCGTTCCCGATGTTGACGAACTATTCGGTATCCATCCCGCCGGGAGGACGTACGGATGCGTTCGTGCAGACGGTCATCAGCTGGAATTATGCCGGGGTCGATTTCAAGACTCGTGGTCTGGACGCTGATCAGACCGAGGCGGCGATCAAGGCGACATTGAAGATGCTGAACAAGATAGAGGATTAATAATTAAAAAGGTAAAGGGTATGAAAAAGTTGACTATCGCGCTTGTAGCGCACGACAATCGTAAGGCGGAAATGGTAGAATGGGCGGTACATAACGCTGAGTTCTTGTCTCACCACCATATTGTTTGTACGGGTACGACCGGAAATTTGGTTCGTAAAGCTCTCGAGGAAAAAGGGGTGAACGCGGATATTGCTTGTATGCATTCCGGTCCGATGGGAGGCGATGCTGAGATTGCCGCTATGGTTATCCGTAAGGAGATCGATTTGGCGGTCTTTTTGATAGACGACTTGAATCCGCAACCGCACGAGGCCGACATCCAGATGTTGCTTCGCCAGTGCCGTGTTCATAACGTACCTATCGCTTGTAACCGTTATAGCGCCGACTTGATGATTACAAGTACCCTGTGGGATGATGACACGTATTTCCCCACGGAGCCTAAGTATGTACATTTTAACAGAGAATAATAACAAACATTTACGATGAAACTGAATATAGCAGTACTTCCCGGAGACGGGATCGGACCAGAGATTTCCGTGCAAGGCGTGGAAGTAATGAGTGCCGTTTGTGAGAAATTTGGACATGAGGTTCACTATGAGTATGCCCTTTGTGGCGCTGACGCGATCGATAAGGTAGGCGATCCTTTCCCGGAGGAGACCTATCGGATTTGTAAGGATGCCGACGCTGTTCTTTTCTCGGCTGTGGGCGATCCTAAGTTTGATAATGATCCGACAGCGAAAGTACGTCCGGAGCAAGGTCTTTTGGCGATGCGTAAGAAGTTGGGCCTGTTCGCTAATATCCGTCCGGTGCAGACCTTCAAATGCCTATTGCATAAATCGCCGTTGCGTGCCGAATTGGTGGATGGCGCGGATTTCTTATGTATCCGTGAGTTGACCGGTGGTATGTATTTCGGTGAGAAATATCAAGACAACGATAAGGCATACGATACGAATATGTATACCCGCCCGGAAATCGAGCGTATCTTGAAAGTGGGCTTCGAGTATGCGATGAAACGGAATAAGCACCTGACGGTTGTTGACAAGGCGAACGTACTTGCCTCTTCCCGTCTATGGCGCCAGATCGCTCAAGAGATGGCTCCTAGCTATCCGGAAGTAACGACAGACTATATGTATGTGGACAACGCCGCTATGCGTATGATCCAAGAGCCGAAATTCTTCGACGTGATGGTAACCGAGAATACGTTTGGTGATATCTTGACGGATGAGGGTTCTTGCATCAGCGGCTCTATGGGCTTGCTGCCTTCCGCTTCTACCGGAGAGAGCACACCGGTTTTCGAGCCGATTCTTTCAGTAGCGATGTTATTCGAGTATTTCGACCTCAAAGAAGAGGGAGCCTTGATCCGTGAAGCCGTAGACGCTTCCCTCGATGCGAATGTCCGTACGCCGGAAATCCAAGTGGAAGGTGGAGCGAAATATGGAACGAAAGAAGTGGGTAGTTGGGTTGTCAATTATATCACGGAAAAGTAGTATAAATGGGCCGATTTCGCACCAGTAGTGGCGCAGGCTCA
>OHCE01000686.1_pt1 | contig 14989 bp, 19 predicted proteins | sample 1577571 | NCBI WGS metagenome assembly OHCE01 (sample SAMEA3879505, study PRJEB24766) | human gut metagenome | biome: human-associated habitat; feature: feces | place: USA | collected 1985/1987 | reverse complement strand
TATTACATACATCAATGCACATGGTACTTCCACTGGTCTGAACGACAAGTACGAAACCAGAGCCATTAAGATTGCACTGGGCGAAGAAGCAGCAAAGACCGTTAAAATCAACTCAACCAAATCCATGACGGGACACATGCTCGGCGGTACGGGTGCGGTAGAAGCCATTGTTTCTGCAATGTCGGTTCACGAAAACTTCCTGCACCAGACCATCGGTTACACCACACCAGACCCAGAATGTGATTTGGATTACTGCACCGAAGCACCTGTGGAATGCGAAGTCAAGGCTGCCCTCTCCAACTCGTTGGGATTCGGCGGTCACAATGCGACCCTGTGCTTTAAGAAGTGCGTAGACTAAGGAGAGCATCGCATGGAAAACAATCACATGAATCTCGAATTCATCCAAAAATTAGCAGACCTCGTAGCAGATAAAAATCTGGGCGAGATTACCGTTCAAAATGGTGACAGCACCATTACAGTAAAGGGCAAAAAGGCAGCTGCACAGACCGTTGTCGAAAGTCTTCCGGTTGCAGCAGCTGCTGCTCCGCTGGCAGCCGCTCCGGTTGCGGCTGCACCTGCTCCAGAAGCCAAAGCAGCTGCTCCGGCTGGCAAGTTTGTAAAAGCACCGATTGTCGGCACGTTTTATGCAGCCTCTGCTCCAGACCAGCCGCCATTCGTCAAGGTTGGCGACCAAATCAAAAAGGGCGATGTGCTGTTTATCATCGAATCCATGAAGCTCATGAACGAGGTTCAGAGCGAAATCGAAGGCACTGTTGCGGAAATTCTGGTTGGAAACGGCGAAGCTGTTGAATATGACCAGCCGATTTTACGGGTTGAATAACGAAAGGAGTCCATATGGCAGAAGTATTACTGAATCAGGAGCAGATCAAGGAAATTATTCCGCATCGTGATCCGTTCCTGTTGATTGACGAAGTCCTGTCCATGGAAGTTGGAAAGAAAGTCGTTGCCAGAAAGTATATCAAGGAAGATGATTTCTGGTTTAAGGGTCACTTTCCGGAAAAGCCGGTGACACCAGGCGTTCTGATGATTGAAATGCTGGCACAGGCGGGTGCAGTCTGCATCCTCTCACAGCCGGAATTTAAGGGCAAAATTGCTCTGTTTGCCGGAATCGACAAGGCAAAGTTCCGCAAGCAGGTCGTACCGGGCGATGTTCTGGACTTGGAAGTGGAAATCATCAGCCAGAGAGGCCCAATTGGTATCGGTAAGGCAGTTGCCAGCGTTGACGGCAAAAAAGCGGTTACCTGCGAAATCAAATTCGCAGTCGAAGTGTAAAGGCGTTGCCGTATGCGATTTGATACAGTATTGATTGCCAATCGAGGAGAAATTGCTGTCCGCATCATTCGGGCTTGCCGGGAACAGAATTTGGGCTGCGTCAGCGTGTATTCCACCGCTGACCGAGATGCCCTGCACGTCAAGTTTGCAGACCGTGCCGTCTGCATCGGTGCTCCGGCAACCGCAGACAGCTATCTGCGAATGGATTCCATCATTGAAGCCTGCCGCCAGACAGGTGCAACAGCAGTCCATCCGGGATTCGGGTTCTTATCCGAAAATGCAGAGTTCGCAAAACTCTGTCGGGAAAATGACATCACATTCATTGGACCTTCTCCGGAATGCATTGCCATGCTGGGCGACAAGGCTCAGGCAAAGGAAACTATGAAGGCTGCTGGCGTTCCTGTTATTCCAGGTTCAGAGGGTGCATTGCACTCCATCGAAGAGGCAAAGGAAATTGCAAAGAAAATCGGGTATCCGGTACTCGTCAAGGCTTCTGCCGGCGGCGGCGGTCGTGGTATCCGGCGGGTAGACAGTGAAGAACAGCTGGAAGAACAACTGCACGTTGCACAGGAAGAGGCAAAGAAGTTCTTCGGAGATGACACAGTTTATCTCGAAAAGCTGATTGTTGGCCCGCATCATGTAGAAGTGCAGATTATTGCAGATGAATACGGCAACACCGTTGCCCTCGGCGAACGGGATTGCAGTATGCAACGGCGGAATCAAAAGGTGCTGGAAGAAAGCCCGAGTCCTCTCATGACTCCAGAATTGCGGGATGCCATGCAGAAAGCAGCGGTTGCCGCTGCGAAAGCCTGCGGCTACTGCAACGCTGGCACGATTGAATTTCTGGTTGACCATGAACGGAATTTCTACTTCATGGAGATGAACACCAGAATTCAGGTGGAACACCCTGTTACCGAATGGGTGACCGGCATTGACTTGGTACAGACCCAGCTGCGAATCGCTCAGGGCGAACCGCTGCCGTTTACACAGGAAGACATCACGCTGCGTGGTCATGCTATTGAATGCCGCATCAATGCCGAAAATCCGGACTGCAACTTCCGCCCCTCTCCAGGGACGATTCAGGCGTTGCACCTGCCGGGCGGCATGGGCGTTCGGATTGACAGTGCCATCTATCAGGGCTACACAATCCCGCCTTATTATGATTCCATGATTGCAAAGCTGATTGTGCATGCTCCAACCCGAAAAGAAGCCATCCAGAAAATGCGGTGGGCATTATCAGAATTTTTGGTGGACGGCGTAGAAACGAATATTGACTTTCAACTGCGTCTGCTAAAAACAGAAGCCTTTGAACAGGGCACGTATGACAATGCATTCCTCATGCACTGGCTGGAGGATTCCAAACACAAACAATCATAAGCACAATCACAACAACAAAACCAGCCTTGCCGTCAGGCGGCTGATCCGATGGTGGTAGAAAACATGTTAGATGATTTATTCAAAACCGTAACCAAACGGTTTTATGGTGAAGAAGGGGCTCATGCTCACGAGCAGCCAACCTTCAAATGCCCACGCTGCCAGCATACCGTTCTGCTGACGGTCTTTCAGGAGGCCGGAAAGGTCTGCCCGAATTGCCGATATCATGCCCGACTGACGGCAAAGGAACGGCTGCAAATTACCGCAGATGCGAACAGCTTTGTGGAATATGATGCAGAACTGGAAAGCTTAGACCCCCTCTCTTTCCCGAACTATGCGGAAAAAGTCACACAGTTACAGGAAAAGACAGGCTTGAAAGATGCCGTTCTCACTGGAGAATGCACCATTCAAGGTTCTCGTGCAGTCATCATTATTATGGATTCCCATTTTATGATGGCATCTATGGGCAGTGCAGTCGGCGAAAAAATTACCCGTGCTTTTGAACGGGCAACCGAACAGCAGCTCCCTGTCATTGGCTTCCGGCGGTGCAAGAATGCAGGAAGGCATTCTATCCCTGATGCAGATGGCAAAGACCTCTGCTGCTGTTCAGCGGCACAACGAAGCCGGACAGCTGTATATTACGGTCATGACTGACCCGACTACGGGCGGTGTAACCGCATCGTTTGCCTCTCTGGGCGATATTATCCTTGCAGAACCAAAGGTTCTGATTGGATTTGCTGGGCGGCGTGTCATCGAGGGAACGATTAAACAGCACCTGCCGGATGATTTTCAACTGGCAGAGTTCATGCTCTCGCATGGCTTTGTTGACCAGATTGTAGAACGCAGCAAGCTGCGGAAAACCCTCTCTTCCTTGCTGCAACTGCATGGCTATCTGCCAGAACAGGAAACACAGACTGAGGAGGTGCAGGCATCATGAGCAGTGAAAAACAGCGAACCGCTTGGGAAAAACAAATGCTGGTTCGGGAGAAAAACCGCCCGACCATTCACGACTATCTCCCACGGATTTTTGAAGAGTTCTTTGAACTGCATGGCGACCGTGGCTATGGAGATGATGGTGCAATTTTGGGCGGTATCGCTCGACTGAACGGTGTACCCGTTACCATCATCGCAGAAGTCAAAGGTCGCAACCTCGAGGAAAACAAACGCTCCAACTTTGCAATGCCGCATCCGGAGGGCTACCGGAAAGCGTTGCGGCTGGCAAAGCAAGCGGAAAAGTTCCATCGCCCGATTATCTGCTTTATTGATACGCCGGGGGCATTCTGCGGCGTAGAGGCAGAAGAACGGGGACAGGGCGAAGCCATTGCGAAAAACTTGGCGGAATTTATGTCCCTGAAAACACCAGTCGTTTCCGTTGTACTCGGCGAAGGCGGCAGCGGCGGGGCTCTGGCACTGGGCGTATGCGATGACCTCGCAATGCTCGAAAACGCTCTGTATTCCGTCATCTCGCCCCGTGGTGCAGCCTCGATTCTCTGGAAAGATGCTGCTCGGGAACAGGAAGCCTGCGAAATTATGCGGATTACCGCACAAGATTTGCTGGAATTTGGCGTGGCAGATGCCATCATCCCAGAGCCAGAAGATGGGGCTCAGGGCGATTTAGATAAAATGTCGCAAAATATTAAGGAATATTTGGTGAAAACGATAGCCGTAAAATCCAAAAAAGATATTGACATTTTACAAAAAGAACGGTATACTAAATTTAGAAAAATCGGCGTCTTCTCAGAACCATCTCACGAGGTACAAAAAGCAGCTGCCGGAAATGAAAATGAATAAACTTTTGGAGGAAAAAAATTATGACAACATTCGACAAGATTAAGGACATGATCGTAGATCAGCTGGATGTAGAAGCAGACGAAGTTACAATGGATGCAAACATTCAGGAAGATTTGGGTGCAGATTCTCTGGACATCGTAGACCTGATCATGGCTGTCGAAGACGAATTTGAAGTAAAGATTGACGACGATGCTTCTGAAAACATCAAGACTGTTGGCGACATCGTGAAGTTCATCGATGCAAATAAGGAAGACTAAGATTCCTTTTTTCGTTTTATGAAAACAAAACCCCCGTTCGGATTGCTCGAACGGGGGTTTTTGTTGTTTATTTTTATAAATCCAGATACATGGGAATACATCCCTCTAAAAATCGACTTTCTGATTGCAGCATAAACGGCGGAAAAACGGTAAATCCATTTTTCTCATAAAAATTTTTCGCCTTTGGAACAGCATATAGGATTACTTTATCCGCTCCGCAGATTTCTTCTGTAAATTCATATATTTTGGAAATCACAAATCGAAAAATATAATCGCTGAATGTGCCATCTTCTTTTTCCGCTGAATAAGGTAAATGTTGATAGCGTTCATCTATTGCAAACATTTTAATTTCCACTGCCGGATAAATTGTAAAATGTCCCATTGACTCCACAATAAATCCCGAACAACTCAAGGAATAATACCCAATAATTGCCTTTTCCGTTTGATCAATCAAAATAAATGTCACAGCTTGTGCGTCATCTTCTGCCTGATATTTTAAATATTCATTCATAACTTCATTTCCGCAATTGAATGATTGAATATAGGCATTATTTTCTTTTCCAACTTTCACAGGCAATTCAATTGCAATCTGATTCCCGTACAGGTTGTTCTGCTTCATGTGGTTTCATCTGTTCCTCTAATCGCTTTGCATCTCTTAAAATCCGTTCTTTCATTGCCGGATTTGGCTTATGCTTTAAAAATGCATCTGCCTGCCGTGCATCCACAATCAACGCATAAGAAATCGGCTTCGCTAAAACTTGGAACATCTGTTTTCCCTCCTTTTTCTCCATTTCATCATTTCCTCCCTGCAAATAGTATATGCAGAAAACGAAAAACAAATTGGATTCTATTTTTATTATAACATCTTTTTCGCATCTTTGCAATCATTTTTTTGCAACTGATGGGTACGGTTCTCGAACATCCGTCCGCCGCATCAAATAATCAACACTGACTTGATAAAAATCCGCCAGTGCCTTCCAAACAGCTGTTGGAATATCATTTTCTCCTGTTTCATATTTGGAGTACCCTGTCTGGGACATATTTAAATAGCTTGCAATCTGTGCTTGTGTGAAATCTGCATCTTCTCGCAAATCACGTATTCGATTATTCATAATGTTTCTCCTTATTTTTATTGTGATACACCAAAAAAACGATCCCCGTTCTATCTCCGCTCCCCCCTGCATAAACTACTCTAACAGATACAGGGGTGTGTGATTTGTTCCTCCTTAAATCCACATCCCTGCCTGTTTGATTCTTGTACACACTGCTCCATCTATACAGGAGAAAGGATTTTTTATGAAAACCGATCGCTCCGCTGTTTCTGCCAACCTGCACCACAACCTCATTCTGGAAGACCGCTCTGCAATGAATCTCTCCGGCGTGACGGATGTGGACTGTTTCGATGAACGCACCATCCGCCTTTATACTCAACTCGGCGAACTCGTCATCAAAGGGAAAAATCTCCATATTGACACGGTCAGCGTGGAAACCGGCGATATGCGAGTATCCGGCGACATCTGGTCGCTCCAATACGGCGACAAAGACCGTAAAGGGGCACTCTCCGCCCTCGGCAAGCTCTTCCGCTGATGTTTGAAATCCCCGATACTTATTTCACCGTACAGGAACAAACCACGCTGTTCCTCTCTGCCTGCCTGCTGGGGCTGCCAATGGGCTTGCTGTTCGACTTGTTCCGGATGCTGCGAGTGCTGTTTCGCCATGCAATGGTGGTCGTTGCCATCGAAGACATTCTTTTCTGCTGCACCTGTGCGGTTACGCTCGCTGCATTCACTTCCGTTGCCTGTCGAGGCGAGTTTCGCCTCTTCTATCCAGTCGGTATGCTCCTTGGCTGCCTGCTCTGGCGGTTCACGGTTGGCAATTCCCTGCTGAAAATTACCCGAAAAACTGCCGGTTTTCTCCGCCGTTTTCTATCACAGATATTCCATCCGGCTGCGGTATTTTTTGCACGAATACAATGGAAAATCAAGCAAAAATTTCGTCATGTTATACAAAATCTCAAAAAAAAGAAAAAAAATGCCCACATTCCCTTGATTGCAGACCGCCATTTGTTGTATAATAAGAAAAAACAACAGCAGGAAGTGAATCAGAATGGCCGGTGCAGGAAAACGAAATCGTCTGCAACAGCGGAAAAAAAAGCAAATCTTCAACGACGCCGTGCAGTACAACCAGCCGGAAGCCGTCAAAAACAAAAAAGGAAAATTTCTGTTTAAATTACTGATTCGTATCACCATTGTTCTGGCATTGATTGGCTGTACCGCCAGCATTATTTCCCTGCAATCCAACATTGCAGAGCGAAAAACAGAACTGGACACCCTTCGCAGTCAAGCAGAAACCTATGAAGCCGAAAACGAAGACCTGGAACGCATTCTAAACAGCGGGGATATTGATTCCTATATGGAAAAGCTGGCACGGGAAGATTATGGCTACGCTTATCCGGATGAATACCGTTTTTATGATACATCCAGAAACTAAAACAGCTAGCTCTGCGGCAATTGCAGAGAAATTTTAAGAGCAGGGGGACTTTAGCGTTACATGCAGTTAGAAATCGGATCTACTTATCAGGGAAAAGTAAAACGCATCACCAATTATGGTGCGTTCATTGCCATTCAGCCGGATGCTGCTGCACCGGAAACGGTCACCGGAATGGTACACATTTCAGAAATCTCCAATCGGTTTGTTCATGACATTCACGAATTTGTACAGGAAGGGCAAGAAGTACAGGTGAAAGTCATCGGCATGCAGGACAACAAAATCAGCTTGTCCATGAAGCAGACCGAACAGCCACAGCAACAACAGCGTACCAGAAATCAGAATGGCGATGCCCCGCATGCTCGCTCCCAGCAGCGTCCACCTCGCCGGGATCGGGATCGTCCGAATGTTTGGCAGCCGCCAAAGCCCAAGCCGCCGATGTCTGAACTGTCCTTTGAAGATATGCTCAGCCAGTTCAAGCAGAACAGCGAAGAACGTATCTGCGACATCAAGCGGAACACTGAACGGAAAAACCGTACCAGAAGAAAGTAAAGCTCGCTTTTGGTCGTAACACAAAAAGAAACATCCCCCTTGTGGTTTTCAGATTTACCGCAAGGGGGATGTTGTTGTTTTTCAGAGTTTGGGAGTTTTCAAAAGATTCTGCAAGAAAACAGGTTGCTTATGCAGCAGCGGCTTTCTTTTGCAGACGGAATACACGCTGGTAAGCCGTCAATGCAATCGGCAGCAAAATGAACAACATCGGCAAATCCAACGCCAATTCAATGACATTCTTCGCTGTCCGTGCGATGATTGCAGCACCATACGCCTGCTCCGGAATGAATCCATAATGCAGGTTCAACTTCGTATTGATAAGCAAGTTGATGACGATGACATCCAGCAGACGGGCTACCACTGCACGCAGGAACAGGGTAATATCCCATTCCTTGCCGGTCGTAGTGTTCCGGAACTGAATGCTGTGACCGTTCATCTTGTGATACAGGCACAGACCATAAATCAAGCCCTGCAATCCGGCAACCAGTATATATGCCGGCAAAAAGCCGCCCGTTGGGTGCACCAGATAGCCAACAATATCACAGGCAAATCCAGCAACCAGACCCATGCAAGGACCAAACAACATGCCAATTACGGCGATTGCCAGAAATGCAAAGTTCAACTTTGCAAACTGCAAGTCAATGGAAAATGCCTCGATAATCATCGAGATTGCGATGAACAATGCTGTGATGACCAAGCTCCGCAGCTTGGTGAATTCCTTTGCGGACTCCGCAAAACAAGAGAAAATGCCTTTCATGAAAAAATACCTCCTTGAATTTGTGCTTTGTGCAAATAAGGAGCTTTCATAAAAGGCTTCTTAGATGCAGTCAGCGGGATGCGAAAACGATACCGCAAGCTTTGCTTTTCGTTCCGGCAGCAACTCCCCGTCTGCTGGACACTTAACGCATCGTTTTCTACTCTGAAAATGCAATCTATGAAAAATAGAATCGCCGAAATTTGGGGTTCTGCAAGGGTCGCTCTGCGGATGGCAGAGCGGTCTTGCAGGGGCTGTTTCTATTCAATAAAACTTCTGCTTCAGAAAAATTTTTTACTTGGCAATCAACCGAACCCGAATCACACCGTCAATGGCACGAATCTGATCCAACATTGCATCGGTAACCGTTTCCGGAATATCCAGCATGGTGTATGCATAGGACTTGCGGCTTGCGTTTACCATATTTTCAATGTTTACGCCAGCCGTTCCAGCAACAGCGGTAACAGCTGCAATCATATTCGGTACATTCTTGTGCAGAATGCAAACCTTGTTGCCGATTGCCTGCATTTCTGCATTCGGCAGGTTGACACTGTTCCGGATGTTACCGGTTTCCAGATAGGAAATCAGTTCTTCGGCTGCCATGCTTGCACAGTTTTCTTCGCTCTCCGGTGTAGATGCACCCAGATGCGGAGTTGCAATAATGCCTTCTGCGTTGCAGGTCTTTTCGTTCGGGAAATCGGTGCAGTAGCAAGTAACCTTACCGGAAGCCAATGCTGCCAGCATATCATCATCGTTGACCAGTTCGCCACGAGCATAGTTCAATACCCGTACGCCATCCTTCATCTTTGCGATGGTTTCCGCATTGATCATGCCCTTGGTATCGTTGTTGAACGGAACGTGAATCGTCAAATAATCTGCTGCTGCAAAAACGCCGTCAGAATCCTTGACAATCTTTACTGCCGGATTCAGGCGAAGTGCTGCACCAACGGACAGGAACGGGTCTGTTCCGACAACCTGCATGCCCAGTGCGATGGCTGCATTGGCAACCAGTGCACCAATTGCACCCAGACCGATAATACCGAGGGTCTTGCCCTTGATTTCCGGACCTGCAAACTGGCTCTTGCCTTTTTCAACCAGCTTTGCAATGCCTTCTTCGTGTTCCAGAGAATGTGCCCAAGCGATTGCCTGCGGAATCTTTCTGGAGGACAACAGCAGTCCGGTCAGAACCAGTTCCTTAACTGCGTTTGCGTTTGCACCTGGTGTATTGAATACACAGATGCCTGCTTCTGCACAACGGTCAACCGGAATATTATTTGTACCAGCACCGGCTCTTGCAATTGCCAGCAAGTTGCTGCCGAAAGTCATATCGTGCATGGCTGCACTCCGTACCATAATGGCATCCGGATTTTCAGCGGTATCGGTTACGGTGTAAGCAGCGGTATCAAACCGCTTTGTTCCAGCAGCTGCGATTTTATTCAATGTTTGAATGGTATACATGATTCTCTTCGTCCTTTCCCTGTTGTCTGTGTTCAGGCGTTTTCTGCCTCGAACTTCTTCATGAATGCAACCAGTGCTTCTACACCAGCAACCGGCATTGCATTATAGATGGACGCACGCATACCGCCAACGGTACGGTGACCCTTCAGGTTTTCCAGTCCAGCAGCCTTTGCTTCTGCAACAAACTTTGCATCCAAATCCTTATCGCCAGTGACAAACGGCACATTCATCAGAGAACGGTCTTCCTTGCGAACCGTGCCCTTGAACAGCTTGCTCTGGTCGAGGTAGTCATAGAGAATGGCAGCCTTTTCTTCGTTCCGCTTCTGGATGGCTTCCAGTCCGCCCATCTTCTTCAGCCACTTGAATACCTTGCCGCAGATGTAAATGCCATATGCCGGCGGTGTATTATACAGGGACTTTGCGTCTGCCTGTGTCTTCCATTTCAGCATGGTCGGGGTGTTTGCAATCGGTGTTTCTTCCGGAATCAGGTCGTTCCGAATAATCATGATCACAACACCAGCCGGGCCAATGTTCTTCTGAACGCCGCCCCAGATGACACCGTACTTGGAAACATCAACCGGTTCGCTCAGGAAGCAGGAAGAAACGTCTGCAACCAGCGGCTTGCCCTTGGTGTTCGGGAGGGTCTTGAACTTTGTACCATAAATCGTATTGTTTTCACAAATATAAACATAATCTGCATCTGGATCAATCGGCAGATCGGAGCAATCCGGAATGTAAGAGAAGGTTTCATCTTCGGAAGATGCAATCTTCACTGCCTTTCCGTACTTCTGTGCTTCCTGATAGGCTTTCTTTGCCCACTGACCCGTTACAATGTAATCTGCAACGCCATTTTTCATCAGGTTCATCGGGATTGCGGAGAACTGCTGCGATGCACCACCCTGCAAAAACAGAACAGTATAATTATCTGGAATGTGCATCAAATCTCGTAAATCCTGTTCGGCAGTCTGAATGATTTCTTCAAATGCCTTGGAACGGTGACTCATTTCCATTACGGACATACCAGTTCCGTTATAATCCAACATTTCTTCTGCTGCTTCCCGCAGAACTTCTTCCGGCAGCACTGCTGGGCCGGCACTAAAATTGTAAACACGCTTCATTGGTTTTTCCCTCCATCGCTGAAATCCAAACACAGGGAATGACTGTATTTGTTCGAAAAATAAACGGTCGGATGATTGGCTCATCCGCCACATATTCCTATTATACGCTTTTTTTTGCAGTGTGTCAATAGATTAACAAACAAGTTCGCAGAAATTGCAGATTTCCTGTTGTTTTTCTCCAAGCAAAATGCCCCCCTTTTGAAAAAGGGAGGCAAATTTTGCAAAAGTCATGGTTTTTTCTATCGACATTAGCCGAGGACATAATAAGCCCCGTCTTTTTCAACCATCATCAAATCATAACCATCCATGATGGTCTTTTCTTCGCCGCCGTCAACCGTTCCCTTCATGGTAAAGGCAATGACAAAGGCTTTATCTACATCTTTCTTGACTTCATCTGCGAAGCCTTCGCCCAATATCTGTTCATAGATGCCCAGATACTGTGTCGGGAGGTCTTCTGTTTCGCCCTCTGTGGTTGCTTCTGCGGTGTCGTCGGTGCTATCAGAAGCAGTGGTTTCTTCCGAGGCAGCTTCTTCGCTGGCAATTTCTTCTGCTTCATCAGCATTGCCTTCTGCGGTTGCCAGCTTTACGGTAATTCCAGTAACTACCAGATGGTCGCCGCCAGCACTGTCCAGCAAAGACTGGTGCATCTGTTCCATGGTTGTTTCCATGCCATAGCCCTGATTATCCTGCAACCAATCGTTGTATACATTGTAATAGTAATCGTACAGCGTTGCCTTATAAGCATTGAAATCCTGCTCTTCAATTGCAGTGAAATATGCCTTAATGACATCTGCACAAGCACTGTCTACGCCGTCTTCTGCTTCAATTTCATAATTGCCGTATACAACGCTGCTTTCATCTGCTGTGCTGCTGTCATCACTGCTGCTTTCGTCGCTGCTGCTGTCTGCATCTGTGCTGCTCTCATCTGCTGTGGAACTGTCTGCCGCAGTTGTTTCTGCTGCACTGCTGCTATCGGATTCGCTGCTGCTGTCATCGCTGCTGCCGCAGCCTGCCAGAGAGGCAGTCATAGCGATTGCCATTACGCCACACAAAATGGCTCTCCAACTTTTTTTCATCGTTGATACCCTTCCTTTTTCTCTGTTCCAGCTCACTGCCGGAGCTTTTTTTCAAAGCCGCTCAGGACAGCGGTTCTGTTGCAACATTATTTTTTTCTGCCCACGCTGCAATCTTGGAATCTTTCGGACAAGTAATCGTCAAATCGGATGGAATCTCATCAGTATCGACCCACCAGTTTGTAAATTCTACGGTGCTGCTCTCAACGGTCAAATCTTTGAGGGCTGCACAGCCGGTGAACGCTTCTTCCATAATTTCCGTTACACTTGCCGGAATATCCAATGTTGTCAGAGCAGTACAGCTGATAAATGCACCTCTGCGAATTGTTCCAACGGTATCCGGAATGACAACCGTTGTCAAGCTGCTGCAATCGCTGAACGCACTCTCCCCGATGGTAATCAAGCCGTTCGGGAGTGTAATGCTCTTGATGTCTGCATTGGCTTCAAAGGCGTGGTCGGCAATGCCCGTTACCACATAGCCATCAATCAAACCCGGTACGGTCAGGTCGGTATCCGAACCCGTATAGCCCGATACAGAAATCGTTCCATCGTCATTCATGATATACGCATAATCCGTGGTCAATGCTTCTGTCGTCCCCTCGGTAATCATTGCAGAGGCAATGTTTGACAGGTCGACAGAGGATTCTGAAGATTCATCATCTGAAGAAGAACAACCTGTAAAGCTGAATAACGTTGCCAGCGTCAACAGAGCTGCCCACATACTTCGTTTCCATTGCTGCATCATTCTGCATTCATCCTTTCTTCCGGTGAATTCTCGTTATTTCAATTTTCCTCTCTGTTTTGCCCGCAGCTGGTTGCTCAGGATCTGCTTCCGGATTCTCAGGGACTTCGGTGTTACTTCCAGCAGTTCATCGTCTGCCAAAAATTCCAGACAGTCTTCCAGACTCATAATGCGAGGCGGTACTAACCGCAATGCATCATCGCTGCCGCTTGCACGGGTATTGGTCAGATGCTTCCGCTTGCAGACATTGACAACGAGGTCTTCTGTCTTTGGCGATGCACCGACAACCATGCCTTCGTAAACCGGAACACCTGCACCGATAAACAGCGAACCACGTTCCTGTGCATTATACAGACCATAGGTGACAGCATCGCCGGTTTCAAACGAAATCAGAGAACCGGTATTCCGTCTTGGAATTTCGCCCTTGTATGGTTCATAGCCGTGGAACATGCTGTTCATAATGCCTTCGCCCTTGGTATCGGTCAGGAATTCACTCTTATAACCGAACAGTCCTCTGGACGGAATCAGGAAGGTCAGGCGAGTACGGCTGCCCTGTGGATGCATATCCTGCAATTCTGCCTTACGAGTACCCAGCTTTTCCATAACAGAACCAACGCATTCTTCCGGCACGTCAATAATCACTTCTTCGATTGGCTCGTAACGCTTGCCATCGACTTCGTGATACAGAACCCGAGGGGTCGAAACGCCCAGTTCATAGCCTTCTCTCCGCATATTTTCAATCAGAATGGAGAGGTGCATTTCGCCTCTGCCGGCAACTCGAAAGGCATCCGTGCTATCGGTTTCGGTTACACGCAGAGAAACGTCCCGCAGCAGTTCCCGCATCAGACGGTCACGCAGCTGACGAGAGGTTACAAATTTCCCCTCCTGACCAGCAAACGGGCTGTCGTTGACACAAAATGTCATTTCTACGGTCGGTTCACTGATTTTTGTGAACGGGAGCGGTTCAAAGCAATCCGGAGCACAAACGGTATCGCCGATGGAAATATTGGAAATGCCGCTGATCCAAACAATATCGCCGACGGTTGCAGATTCTGCTGGCACTTTTTGCAGACCCTGAATTTGCAGCAGTGAAACAACCTTGTTCCGGCTTGCCGTTTCTGGGTCGTGATAGTTCCCGATCATAACCTGCTGGTTGACCTGAATCGTACCACGAGCAATTCTGCCAATACCGATTCTGCCGACATATTCATTATAGTCAATCGAAGAAATCAGCATTTGCAGCGGAGCTTCTGGGTCACCTTCCGGCGGATTTACATAGTTCACGATGGTGTCAAACAGCGGAATCAAATCCGTGCCGTTGCCGTGCGGGTCGAGAGATGCCGTACCATCTCTACCAGAGCAGTACAGGAATGGGGTATTTTCAAGCTGTTCTTCGCTTGCATCCAAATCCATCAACAGTTCCAGCACTTCATCTCCGATTTCGTCCAGACGTGCATCCGGTCGGTCAATCTTATTGACAACTACGATGATTTTCAGGTTCATTTCCAGAGCTTTTTGCAGAACGAAACGAGTCTGCGGCATCGGGCCTTCTGCGGCATCGACCAGCAGCAATGCACCGTCTACCATACTCAACACCCGTTCTACCTCGCCGCCGAAGTCTGCGTGTCCCGGTGTGTCAATGATATTGATTTTAATGTCACCGTACCGAACAGAGGTGTTTTTCGCCAAAATGGTGATGCCTCTTTCCCGTTCCAGTGCATTCGAGTCCATGACACGCTCTGCAACTGCCTGATTTTCACGGAACACACCGCCCTGTTTCAACATTTCGTCTACCAGTGTGGTCTTGCCGTGGTCAACGTGTGCAATAATCGCAACATTTCTCAAATCTTCTCTCAGCATGGTAAAATTTCCTCTTTTCTCTTGCCCTTGCTCCCATCTGACGGGCTTTCCTTCTTCTCACATTCTCACTAACAGAAAAAAAGAACAGGCAAAACACATATCTGCTTTACCTGTTCTATGGTGGGGGAGGACGGATTCGAACCATCGAAGCAAGAAGCAGCAGATTTACAGTCTGTCCCCTTTGGCCACTCGGGAACTCCCCCATAGTGTAGATATCCAATTTTGTTGTG
>OHCE01000672.1_pt1 | contig 15197 bp, 10 predicted proteins | sample 1577571 | NCBI WGS metagenome assembly OHCE01 (sample SAMEA3879505, study PRJEB24766) | human gut metagenome | biome: human-associated habitat; feature: feces | place: USA | collected 1985/1987 | reverse complement strand
TCACTTAAAGTAAGCTCAGATACATCCTTATTAAAATATCCGTTGGCAGCAGCCTGTACACCATAGTAACCATTACCTAAATTAATAGTATTCAGATAGTTTTCAAGGATATTATCCTTTGACATAACTGTTTCAAGCTTTATGGCAAGGTACTGTTCCTGAACCTTTCTTTTGATTTTCTCCATAGTAGATTCGTTATATGCATTGAATACATTGTTCTTAAGGAGCTGCTGTGTGATTGTACTTGCACCCTGTGACATCTCACCATCTGATACAGTGATCATAGCAGCACGCATAATACCTTGAAGATCAATACCATTGTGCTTGTAAAAACGTTCATCCTCTATAGCAACGAATGCATGCTGAAGCTCGATTGGTATCTGGTCAAGCGATGCATATATACGGTTGGCACCGGTTTTTGCAAGAGTCTGTATTTCATTTCCTTCATTGTCGTATATCTTTGTGGCAAAGCCTTCTGGTGAGACATTAATAGATGATATGTCAGGCGCACTCTGTATAATACCCTGCGCAGCACCAAAAACCAGGCATGAACCTCCTATTACAACTGCTATAGCACATACAAGCAACAGTTTGACAAAAAATATGCCTAACTTTGTCTTGAACTTGGTAGCAGCAGAATTAAGAAGCTTTTTCTTTCGTTTTATGCCGTTTCCACCATAATTCATAAATGTAAAACCTCCATATTGTTCTGAATGGCAAATATGTGATATTATACCATATATTTATATAAGGGTCAAAGAGCTTTAAAAAGTGAGATATTTCTTAAGATTAAGTAACTATTAACGGAGAGATGATAATGAATATTGTATTAAAGAATGGCACAGGAGAAATAGAGGAAAAGAAATCAAGGTTTATAGCACATGTGTATAATGTAAGCAGTGATGAGGAAGCGGAACAGTATATTAATGCTGTGAAAAAGAAATACTGGGATGCAAGGCATAATTGTTATGCTTATATAATAGGAGATAAAGGGCAGATACAAAGATTTTCAGATGATGGTGAGCCGCAGGGAACAGCAGGAAAGCCCATTCTTGATATTATAGCTGCCACAGGACTTGTGAATTGTCTTATAATTGTCACAAGATATTTTGGCGGTGTACTGCTTGGAACTGGTGGCCTTATAAGGGCTTATCAGGCTTCTGCAAAGGCAGGGCTTGACTCATCAGATGTGTCAGCTGTATGTACAGGCATAAAAGCAAATATAACTGCTGATTATAATTCTTATGGAAAGCTGCAGTATATATGTAACGAACAGGGGGTTGATGTTCTTAACACTGGTTTTGGTGCAGATGTTGATATGGAACTTGTGGTAAAAGCAGAAACGGCTGGCGCTTTTGAGAAAAAAATCACAGATGCTTTTTCGGGGAATATAACATTGAAAAATAAAAAAAATGTGAATTTCTGCAAAAAAAGTTCAGGAGAAATAATATTTTTGTAAAATATGATGAAAAATACTGACAGCAGTTTTTATAAAAGTATGAATAAAAAATTAACACTGGTAAATAAGCACAATACAAAAGTTTTATTTGGGAAAAATGTAAGGATGATTGTTAAAGTGATGTAAAAAAATACTAAAATTACAGTTATAATAGTGCAAAATTTACATAAAATATCAGATTTTAAAAATGTATAAAATATAACAACAGAATATAAAAACTTATCCAAGTTCATAAAATGTTTAAAATATGAATCCGCAAAGCCGCATAAATACTGGTATTCACAAAAAAATCAAAAAAAATACAAGAATTGTTAAAAATAGTCTTGTTAAAATAGTACAAAAATGGTAATATATCTATGTCAAAAACATATTAAGTGGGTCAGATCCCCACAAGAACCAATATAGGGAGGTTTACAAGTTTATGAGAAAGACAGTTAAAAAACTTACTGCTGTAGGTTTAACACTTACTTCAGTAATGGGGCTTGTTGCATGTGGAAACAACAATGCTTCAACAGAAAGCAAATCAACAGTAGATTGGGCAAGCGTAGAAAAGCCAGAAGCTTTCACTGTTATGGTTGATGGTACAGTTCCTAAGATGGCAGATTGGGGTGACAAGTTTGATGAACAGCTCAAGGAATTAACAGGCCTTGACTTCACAGTAACACGTCCAGACCACAACTCATACTATGATGCAGTAGCTAACTCAATGCTCGATGCAAGCGCTATGCCAGATGTTATCATTCTTTCATCTGACTACTTAGCACTTTATGCCAGCCAGGGTCTTCTCTGGGATATGACAGATGCTTGGAACAATTCAGCAACAAAGGCATCAGGAAGACTTATTGCAGATGCAGAAAAGATCATGCAGGCTAACTATGTTAGAGGCGTAGATGGTGAGAAGGCTCTTTACGGATTCGTACCTACACGTGGTAATGGATGCTGTACATATGTAAAGGAAGCTTGGGCTACAGCTGCTGGTTATACAAAGGCAGATCTTCAGAAGCAGATGACATATGATGAATACTATACGATGCTTAAGAAGATGAAGGAAGCTAAGGGCGTTGATTATGTAATTTCAGCTCCTGGTTTCTATTCAAAGGAAGCACCTTATACAAACTATCTTCCTGAATTCTATCAGAATGCACAGTTTACATTCTACTATGACAAGGCTCAGGGCAAGTATGTAGATGGTTTCTCAGAACAGGAAATGAAGGATGCTCTTCAGAGAATCCAGAACGCTGTTAAGGATGGACTTATCAATAAGGAATCAAGTACAAAGACAACATTTACATCACGTAACGACTTCAAGTCATCAGATATTAAGACAGAATCAGGTGTATTTACATACTGGGCTGGAACATGGATTGATAAGTTAAAGAACGAAATAACTTCATCTGGTCTTGATGGCTCACTCGTTGCTCTCCTTCCAATTAAGGAGCTTGGTAAGTATGCAGAAAGACTTTCACCATCATGGTGTATTACATCTCATGCAGGTGAAACAGGAAAGGCAGAAGGAATCTTTAAGTACTTCATTGATAAGATGTTAGATGGTGGCGATATCCAGACACTTTGGGAATATGGTCCTAAGGGATATTACTACAACGTAAAGGATGATGGTTCATTCGAATTCCTTCCTACTAAGTCTAACCCTAAGTCAAAGTACTCTAAGGCTCATCTTGACTGCAACCTTGTTCTTGCAGGATTCTCTAACGGAAAGGATCCAGGAAAGGCAGAACAGCCAGATAAGGTTACAGAGTGTGCAGAAATGTTCTTCAAGAACTCTCAGTTAATTGATCCTCCTGCTATGACAGAAGAAGTTGGTAAGCTTATCGGTGATATCAATACAGAGAGATATACAGTAGTTGATAAGGTAGCCAGAGGCGAATGGACTGTTGATGAAGCTATGAAACAGTATACAAATACAGTTGGTTCTAAGGTTGATGCAGCACTTAAGTCATTAAATGCACAGCCCGATGCTAAATAATTAGTGATTTGAGCTGCTTAATATGTATTATTAGTGATACTTGTTATCACATATGGTCGTGCCAGGAGACCTGGTCTTCTGGCACGATATTTTGCTTAATAAGCATTGTTACTATAATATTAGGAAAGAAGGGTATAAAGATGCAGTGTAAGTCTTGTGGAACAGAGCTTCCTAAGAAGGCAAAGATTTGCCCTAAGTGTGGAGCACTTAATGGTAAGCCAGCTGGTAATACCAGATATTTAGCTATTATCGGTATGGTAATCATGTTATTAGGCGGATTGCTTCCATTTGTTCAGTCAAATGAAGAACTTATGGACGGTTATACACCTAAGGCATACTCATTTGGTTTCATGAATATCAGCGTTATATTTATGTGGTATCTTTTTATGTTGATTATCGTTGCTGGTATTCTTTTAGTTGTTGCTAAGAAAGAAAAATTATCAATTGTAACATCAGTACTTGCTACAGTTGTTGCATTTGTATCTATGTTTGCATTCCAGTTCTCTAGTACAGATGGTAAAACTAAGACTGGTGCATTAAAGTATGTATACCATAATGTATCTGATTTATTATCAAACGGATATGGTGGTAATACTTATTCAATCGGTTCAGGTGTATATGTTATCATACTTGGACTTATCGTTGCTATCATAGGTGTATTCTGGGATGTTGTTAAGTTATTCAAGAAGGATCTCGGAGTAGATAGCAAGTATTTATCTAACTCATTAAATCAGAGTATTACGCAGAAGATGTTCTACTACAGAGGATTCTATATTATGTTCCTCCCAGTATTTATCATGATATTATTATTCTTCTACTGGCCAATGTTAGGATGTCGTTATGCGTTCACATCATATGTATTAGCTAACCCATATTATATAGGTATTTTCCACTTCCAGACTATGTTAAGATTCGATACATATTTCTGGCAGGCATTCAGAAATACACTTGTATTATCAATCGTTAAGTTAATACTTAATACAGGTGCCGCAGTTATTATCTCACTTCTTCTTAACGAGATTACTAACATGGCATTCAAGAAATCAGTACAGACAATCATCTACTTACCTCACTTCATGTCTTGGGTTGTAGTTGCTGCTGTATTTAAGATGATTCTTTCAGTTAACAGCTCAGGTGTTGTTAACGGTGCTTTAATTAACATGGGACTTATCGATAATCCTATCGATTTCCTTGGTAGTTCTAAGTACTGGACAGGCACATTCTTCATGATGAACGTATGGAAGGATACAGGATGGGGAACTATTCTTTTCCTTGCTACTTTATCAGGTATCAGTCCTGACCTTTATGAAGCTGCACAGATTGATGGTGCTAACAGATTCAAGAGACTTATATATATTACTCTTCCAGCTTTAGCTAACACTATCATCACAGTATTCATTCTTAACCTTGCTAAGGTTATGAACCTTTTCGAATCAGTATTCGTTACACAGAGTGCTGGTACATACGATGTATCACAGGTATTACAGACATACGTATACAACAAGACTTTCTCAGCTTCATTCTCTGATTACGGTTATACAACAGCCGTAGGTCTGTTTAAGTCATTTGTAGGTATGATTCTCGTACTTGGTTGTAACTACGCAAGTAAAAAAGTCCGTGGACGTGGAATTGTATAGGAGGTTAGACGATGAGTGAAGAACAGTTAGTTTATAAAAAGAAAAAGAAAAAATTTAAAATCTTCCCAATAGTCAATGCAATCTTCTTTATATTGGTTTCATTGTTAATTCTTTTCCCTATGTGGAAGGTTATTGTAGATTCATTTGATGCTCATTCAGCAACAAGTTTTAGATGGTGGCCAAGTGCATTCTCTGTAGGTGGTTATAATGCTATTTTCTCAAGATCAGCTTTATATAGTCCATTTGTTATCTCAGTAATAACAACATTAGTTGGTACATTCATGGGATTGTTACTTGCTACACTTGGTGGTTACGTTCTTATTCAGTGGGATATGCCAGGAAGAAACTTCTTTGCATATATGTTATTATTCACAATGATATTCGATGGTGGTATGGTTCCTAAGTACTTAGTTATGCAGAACTTACACTTACTTGATACATTGTGGGCAGTAATTCTACCTATGTCTATCAACGTATATAACTTAGTACTTATGAGAAACTTCTTTGAAGGTATTCCAGAATCACTTTTCGAAGCTGCTCAGATTGATGGATGCTCACCTATGGGTATATTCTTTAAGATTGTGTTACCACTTTCTAAGGCTGCCCTTGCTTCAATCGGTCTTATGTTTGCCGTAACATTCTGGAATGATTATACAAACTTCAAGATTTATATCAGAACAGATAAGTTATACAACTTCCAGATTAAACTTCGTAACATGGTTATGGATAGTAATATTCCTAACGACGATTCAGTAGATCCTAACACTATTGCTAATGCATCTACAGTTGTTGCTATCTTACCTTTCATGATCATCTATCCATTCTGCCAGAAGTACTTTGTACAGGGTGTTAATGTAGGTGCCGTTAAGGAGTAATGAGCATTGTTATATAACATATATGGTGATGTACGGAAGTTATTATATTGAATATGACTTATGTTAAAATTAAAAGGCGGAAATGGTAATACCATTTCCGTCTTTTTTGTTTTATCGGACTTTTTATATGTAGTAATAGCATAGTCAGTATGATAAAATTAGAAAATAGAAATAGAGTAAAGATAGTGAAGATAAGGTGGTGTATGATGAGAAAGTTAGTAGATGCGATTTATCTTGAGAATATAGACGAGGTCAGAACGATACTTGAAAACGAACCAGGGCTTATAGATGAAAAAGATGAACATGGCGTGCTTATGGCACTTCTTGCAGCTAAGACAGGTAATATTGAGCTTGTTAAATATATTGTAGAATATTCAAGAGCAAGCATGAACATCCATGATGACAACAATAAAAACATGTTACATTATGCGGCTATGTCAGGTGATGTAAAAACCTGTAAGTATCTTGTAGAAAGAGTAGGTATGTCACCATTATCAGGTGATATAAATTTACTGACACCATTTGAGATTGCACATAAGAATCATTTTATTGAGCTTGAAGAATATTTTGAGGAAGCAGTAGGGCACAAGCTGTCTGATATGTATCACAATCCTATCAGGACAGGAATGTATCCAGATCCATCTATTGTCAGGGTTGATGAAGATTATTATATGGTTAATTCATCATTTATATTCTACCCTTGTATACCAGTATCACATTCAAAGGATCTTGTGCACTGGAAGATTATAGGATATGCGATAACTAATCCTGAATGGGCTGGGATTAATGAACTCGAAGGAGGAAGAGGATACTGGGCACCCGATATATCTTACTATAAGGGTAAGTTTTATATTACAGCTACATACAGGCTGAATGATACAGGCAATGTTTATAGAAAGCAGATAGTAGTAAGCTCAGAACATCCAGAAGGACCATACAGCAAGCCGGCAGTTATAGATGAGGATGGCATAGATCCATCTATATTCAATGATGAAGATGGAAGAAGATATATGCTTCTTAACAGAGGTGCCAGAATATTCGAACTGAACGAGGATGCAACAAAGCAGATATCAAAGGCAGAGCTTTTATATTATGGAGACAATAAAAGGGCACCAGAGGGACCACATCTTTTAAAGAAAGATGGCTGGTATTATCTGTTTGAGGCTGAGGGAGGAACTGGACCTGGACATAGAATAACTGTTTCAAGAAGCCGTGAATTAAAAGGAATATATGAGCCTTGTCCTTATAATCCTATTATGAGACAGAATAATCCAGATGAGATTATACAAAGATGTGGACATGGCAAGCCAGTACAGACACAAAACGGTCAGTGGTATATGGTTTACTTATGTGGCAGAAAAATAGGTGATGGCTACAGCATATTAGGAAGAGAAACAGCACTTGATCCTATAACATGGACTGCTGATGGATGGCCTATAGTAAACAATCTTAATGGACCAAGTGCCCTGCAGGTCAAGCCGGATCTTCCAGAAACAATATGGGAAGCAGAAGCAGATGATGATTTTAATGAGTCATCACTAAGTAATGAATGGTGGTTCTCAAGAGTTCCTGAGATGGATGGAATAAAGCTTGAAGATTCACATGTATATGTAAAGGGAAGTGAGTATGATCTTGACTCAATGAAATCAAGAAATATACTCCTTAGAAGACAGAAGCATTTTAAGTTTGATGCTATATGTTGTATGAAGATGCTAGAACTATATCCGGGCCAGAACTGTGGAATGACCTGTTATTATGATGAGAATACTTATATTAAGTTTGCAGTATTTGCTACGCTGGATGAAGAACCAAGGTTGATGTTAAATATAGTTGAAAAAATCGGCGAAGAAGTTATAACACATGAAGGCATAATGGTTGATAACAGCAATCCTTATATATATCTTAAGTGTGAGACGAATTATCTAAGACGTGTATTTTCATATAGTTATAATGAGAAGGACTATAAAAAAGTAGCTGCACTTGACAATGTATATTATCTATGTGATGAAGGCTATAATAAGGGAAAAAGATTTACCGGAGCCATGATAGGTATGTATGCATTTGCTGGAACATATGGAAGCCAGTACACAGATACTGAAGGAAGACATGGAATTGATGAATATTATGCAGCATTTGATTATTTTAAATATATAGAAAAGTAGATTTAAAATCATATAATGTAAGTAAAATATTGGGAAATGGAGAAATAATATGGTAATTAACAGAGATGCAGAATTAGAAAAAAATATGTTTTCAAAATTATCAGACATTGATAATATCATGCATAAGAAGGATGCATATGCACTTGGATTAAGACTTAATGCGCTTTCTTCTCTTTGCAGGGCATTAAGAACAGAGGAAGCAGTAAGTGCGCTTACAGCTGCACTTAATAAGCTGGAAGCTGGTTATTTTACAGGTGATATTAGTGTGGATGGACTTAAGGGCTTTATGCCAGGTACTGCGTTATATACAGCTTATGATTTTACAGGTGATGAAAAGCATAAGAATGCAGCAGTAAAGCTTGCAGAAGGCTTTAAGAATCTTTCAAGAAATGATAAGGGATATTTCAAGGATAAAGATGAAAAGAAGTGTCTTTGCAAGGCATACATGTATGAACCATTTTATATGGCATATGAGACAAAGGATGGCGGAAAAGAGCAGTATAACGATGTTATAGCCCAGTATAATGCAATGAATGATGAGCTTTTTGCAACAGCTAAATATTCAAAGGATACGGCCAAGGCTTTAAGAAGTCTGTCAATATATGCAGCAGCACTTATTGATACTATGGAAGTCATGGATCAGATGATATATGAAATATATAGGAAGATGCAGGATTATTATAAAGCATCAGTAAAGGCAGTATTAGAAGCCGGATACGGTGTTGATGGCTTTGAAGATATGGATGATGAAACAGAGCTCATGTTTGCATATGCTGTATTAAAGGGCTGCAGAATGAAGGCTGTCCATACAGAAAAATACGAAGGAACAGTATTAGGTGTATGTGATAAGGTTATGTCTGGTGAGATATTTACAGACGAGGATGATAAGGCTGATGATAATATAGTCAGCATGGCAGCATTAGTATATAGTGAAACAGTCAGAAACAGGGAATATCAGGATTATGGCCGTGGTAAGGGAGGAGCATTATGGAGTTAGTATTGGTAACTAATACAGCAAGAAGTGCTGTTGTGGAATTAACAGAAGCAGGAAAGTATTATTCAGAAAAGGAATATGTTATTTACGTAAATGGAGAGCATTTTGCACATACAGATAAGCAGATAACATCATTATATGGTTTTAAGCCGGATACAGAATATGAGATAACTGCTGTGTATGATGGAAAAGAATACGGACCAGTAGTATTTCATACAGATTATGAGTTCGTAACTCTTAATGTAAGGGACTTTGGAGCATATGGTGATGGAAAACATGATGATACCAATGCCATACAGTGTGCTATTATGGCATCTAAGAAGAATACAAGAGTGCTTGTTCCAGAGGGTACATATAGAATATCAAGTATATTCCTAAAGGATGATCTTACACTTGAGCTTGCTAAGGGAGCTACATTGTTAGCTTTCACAGATAGAGAAAAATTCGCTATTCTTCCTGGAATGATTGAGTCATATGATGAAAAGTCAGAATATAATCTTTCTTCATGGGAAGGTAATCCTGTAGATTCATTTGCAGCTATTATATGTGGACTTAATGTTAAGAATGTAACAATAACAGGAGAGGGTACTATAGATGGTGGTACAACACATGATAACTGGTGGAAGAACTGTAAGGTACGTAATATTGCATGGAGACCTAATCTGTTTTTTATTAATCACTGTGAATGTGTAACATTACAGGGAGTTACTGTACAGAATTCGCCATGCTGGACACTTCATCCATATTTCAGTAATCATCTTAAGTTTATAGATGTTAAGATTAAAGCACCGGCTGATTCACATAACACAGATGGTTTAGATCCTGAAAGCTGTGATGATGTACTTGTACTTGGAACATATATTTCAGTAGGTGATGATTGTATAGCTATTAAGTCAGGAAAGATATATATGGCTGAAAAGTACAATATCCCAACTACTAATATGATAGTAAGACAGTGCTGTATGAGAGATGGACATGGTGCTGTAACAGTTGGTAGTGAGATAGCTGCAGGAGTTATGGATGTTCATATTAAAGATTGTCTGTTTATGAATACTGATAGAGGACTTCGTGTTAAGACAAGAAGAGGAAGAGGAAAACGTTCAATTCTTGATGATATTTCATTTGAGAATATCGATATGGATAATGTTATGACACCATTTGTTGTTAACAGCTTCTATTTCTGTGATCCAGATGGTAAGACAGAATATGTCGGTTCAAGAAAGCCACTTCCAGTAGATGACAGAACACCATCCATAAAGAAATTCATATTTAAGAATATCAATGCAAAGAACTGTCATGTAGCAGGAACATATATATGTGGTCTTCCAGAAAGCAAGATAGAAGAACTTGTATTTGAAAATATTAATATAACATATGCTGATAATGCAAAGTCTGGAGTTGCAGCCATGATGTTAGGTTGTGATGAGGCAAGCAGACAGGGTATGGTAGTAAGTAATATAAAAAATCTTATATTAAAAAATGTACATGTTACCGGCTGCGATGGCGAAGAAATCATCGCTGACAATGTAGATGCAATAGTAAAAGAATAAGCTGGAACATATGAAAGCAGGTGAGAAAATTGAATCTGAAAGCACCTAAAGGAATAGATGTTGAAAGCTGGTTTATAGAATGTTACAGAAAACATCAGGGACATCCCATGCAGATATTATTAGGTCTTTATAAAGGAAACTATCATAAGTTTTTTCTTGCAGTTATATTTTTCTTTATAAAGCATGCTCCAGTATGGGTGCTCCCAATAGTTACAGCGAATATTATAAATGATATTACAAGCGGTTCACCAGAAACATACCAGAATATACTGATTCAGGCTGTTATAATGGTGGCACTTGTAGCATTGAATGTGCCGATGAATTATATGTATACAAGATATAAATCATTAGCAACAAGGTATGCAGAAACGGGACTTCGTAAGGCACTTGTACGTAAGCTGCAGCAGCTTTCAATATCATATCATAAGGAAACGCAGTCAGGACGATTGCAATCCAAGATTATGAGAGATGTTGAGGCCGTAGAAACGCTGTCAACGCAGATGTTTTTAAGTATACTTAATATTGCTTTAAATATAGGAATAGCGCTTATAGTAACTGTGAATAAGAGTATGGTTGTATTCATATTCTTTCTTCTTACAACACCAATAGCAGCGGCCACTATGGTATTCTTTAGAAATGTCATGAAGAAAAGAAATACTGAGTTCCGTAAGGAAATGGAAGAAACCTCGGCAAGAGTTATGGAAATGGTAGAGCTTATTCCAGTAACGCGTGCACATGCACTTGAAGAAGAGGAAGTCCATAAAATGAGTGGGCAGCTTTTTGCCGTTGCAGAAAAAGGATACAGACTTGATGTCATACAGGCGTTGTTTGGTTCTGTTGGATGGGCGATATTTCAGGTGTTTCAGGTCATATGTCTCGGATTTACAGGTTTTCTTGCTATTAAAGGAACAGTAATGCCAGGTGATATAACACTTTATCAGAGTTATTTTGCAACTATAGTAAGCCAGGTATCATCACTTATGTCGCTGATACCTACTATAGCAAAAGGTATAGAATCAGTGAATTCTATAGGTGAAGTGCTGCTAGAAGAGGATATAGAGCATAACGAAGGAAAAGAAGTTCTTGATGATATAGAAGGAGAATTCGATTTTAAAAATGTTATGTTCAGATATAACAATATAGACAGACCAGTATTGCATGAGCTTAATCTTCATGTTGATAAAGGTGAAACAATAGCTTTAGTTGGAGAGTCCGGAGCAGGCAAATCTACAATATTGAATCTTGTTATTGGATTTAACCTTGCTAATAAGGGTGAGGTGCTTGTAGATGGACATGATATGAATAAGATTGATTTAAGATCATATAGAAAACATATAGCAGTTGTTCCGCAGACATCTATACTCTTTTCAGGTACGATAAGGGATAATATAACATATGGTACAGAAAATGTGGATGATGCTACACTTGATGAAGTAGTAAAAGCTGCTAATCTTACAGATCTTATAGAATCTCTTCCAGATGGACTAGATACTATGGTTGGAGAGCATGGAGGAAAGCTGTCTGGTGGACAAAGACAGAGAATATCTATAGCAAGAGCACTTATCAGAAATCCGAAGGTTATAGTTCTGGATGAGGCAACATCCGCTCTTGACAGTATATCAGAAAAGCTTATTCAGGAAGCTCTTAACCATCTTACAAAGGATAGGACAACATTTATAGTTGCACATAGATTATCAACCATAAAAGATGCAGACAGGATAGCTGTTATAGCTGATGGTCACTGTGTTGAGTATGGCACATATGATGAGCTTATGGAACTTAAGGGTGAATTCTATCAGATGAAGAAAATACAATCATAAATTAAAAGCCGTTAACATCAAGTGTGTTAACGGCTTTTTGTAACGTATAAGCTGATTATAACTGTTAGTTGAACTATTAATTATTAGTTTAACTGTTAACTATTAGTTATTAATCCAGATTCTTAATGTAGAAATTAACTTTTCCTTAGTATCAGAATCAAGCTTAGATACTAACTGCATAATCTCGTTATCAAGTGCTGTGTTCTGGTAGTTCTTATCAACACTGCCTGCAAGATAATCAAGAGAAACACCAGTAAGTTCTGCATAGTATGAAAGCATTCTTAATGTCATAAGATTACGTCCATTTTCTACGTTACTGATATAACCAGGTGTTACATCGAGAGCCTTTGCTACATCTTCCTGTGTTAATCCCTGAGAAATTCTTAACTTTTTAACTTTTGCTCCTAAATCGCTATCCATAGTAGACCTCCATTAATAATTATAAATTGTTAGTGTTAGTTTTATATAGTATCAGATAGGGGATATACATCACTATAGCAATGTATGATATCTGATATTTTAAAATTAGATGTTACTTTATTACTTCTTGTTAGCTCTGTATCTTGCTGTAGAATCAAGAATCTTCTTACGGATTCTTAAGTGTGTTGGAGTTACCTCAAGTAACTCATCAGTATCAATATAATCAAGTGCCTGTTCAAGACTTAATATCTTAGGTGGTACAAGTCTTAATGCTTCATCAGCACTAGAAGAACGTGTGTTAGTAAGATGCTTTGTCTTACATACATTAACTTCAATATCTTCTGTTCTTGGGTTCTCACCGATGATCATACCAGCATATACCTTTTCGCCAGGTCCTATGAATAAAGTACCTCTGTCCTGTGCGTTGAAAAGACCATAAGTAACAGCTTCGCCATCTTCATAAGCAATAAGCGAACCAGTTTTTCTGTAAGATATATCACCCTTGTATTCTTCGTAGCCTTCAAAAGAAGTGTTTATAATACCATTTCCCTTAGTATCAGTAAGGAACTCGCCTCTGTAACCGATAAGACCACGAGATGGAATAGAGAACTGAAGTCTTGTATATCCTCCGTTGATAGGAGTCATGCCAAGAAGCTCACCCTTTCTCTGGCTTAACTTCTGGATAACAGAACCAGTGAATTCATCTGGAACATCGATATAAGCAAGTTCCATAGGCTCAAGCTTCTTTCCTCTTTCATCTGTATGATAAAGAACTTCTGCCTTACTTACCGCAAATTCATAGCCTTCACGACGCATGTTTTCGATAAGAACTGAAAGATGAAGTTCTCCACGTCCTGATACCTTGAATGAGTTCTCTGAACCAGGATTTTCTTCTACTCTTAAACTTACATCAGTGTTAAGCTCCTTGAAAAGTCTGTCACGGATATGTCTTGATGTAACAAACTTACCTTCTTTACCAGCAAGAGGACTATCGTTTACCATAAAGTCCATAGAAAGAGTAGGTTCAGATATCTTCTGGAATGGAATAGCAACAGGGTTCTCAACAGAACAGAGTGTATCACCAATCTTAAGATCTGCAATACCAGATACAGCAACGATGTCACCAAAGCCAGCTTCATTAACCTCTACCTTGTTAAGTCCGTTGAATGTGTAAAGCTTAGTTACACGGACTCTCTTTCTTAAATCAGGGTCGTGGTGGTTGACAATAGCCACCTCCTGATTAACCTTAATTTTACCATTCTCAATCTTACCTACACCGATACGTCCAACGAATTCGTTGTAATCAATAGTAGATATAAGCATCTGGGTATCAGCATCAGGATCACCCTCTGGTGCTGGAATGTTGTTAATAATACATTCAAATAAAGGCTGCATATCCTTTCTTTCATCGTTAATGTCAGCCATAGCGTAGCCTGACTTTGCAGATGCAAATATAAAAGGACAATCAAGCTGTTCTTCGTTGGCATCAAGATCTATGAATAATTCAAGAATCTCATCTATAACCTCATTAGGTCTTGCTTCTGGTCTGTCAATCTTGTTAATACATACAATTACAGAAAGATTTAAATCAAGTGCCTTCTGAAGTACGAACTTAGTCTGTGGCATAACGCCTTCAAATGCATCTACTACAAGTACAACACCGTTAACCATCTTTAATACACGTTCAACCTCACCGCCAAAATCAGCATGGCCTGGAGTATCAATGATATTAATCTTAGTGTCTTTATAGTGAATAGCAGTATTCTTTGAGAGTATAGTAATACCTCTTTCACGTTCAATATCGTTAGAATCCATAACACGTTCAGCAACTTCCTGGTTAGCACGGAAAGTACCACTCTGTTTAAGAAGTTCATCTACAAGAGTTGTTTTACCATGGTCAACGTGGGCAATAATAGCGATATTACGAATATCTTCGCGTTTAGTCTTCATTATAGTATCCTTTCATTAATAATCTGCAGCTATAGTGTATCTGGTGTAAGCTTTACATTATATTTACGTAAAGAAATGTATCAGATAACAAATATAGTTACATGAATCAAATAATACATCATATCTACCAACAATATATATTATACACTAGCTGGTTATGATTAGCAACTTTTATATTCTATCACAAAGCTTATAAAATACAATAGTATAAATACTAAAAATATTGTATATTATTTAATACATAATTAATCGGACATTACTATAACACGAAATTATATATAAGTATACCGGTATACTTATATGTTTTAAAAAAAATACATAGATTAAAAAAATATCTGAAACATAA
>OHCE01000661.1_pt1 | contig 15335 bp, 11 predicted proteins | sample 1577571 | NCBI WGS metagenome assembly OHCE01 (sample SAMEA3879505, study PRJEB24766) | human gut metagenome | biome: human-associated habitat; feature: feces | place: USA | collected 1985/1987 | reverse complement strand
TGCGCAACCCGTCCTACAGCCATGAGCTGGACTTTATCAAAAAGCAGATCGGCATTTCGGCCATCATCAATCCGGAAATGGCTGCAGCAAAGGAGATCTCCCATCTGCTGCGCTTCCCGGGCGCAAGCAAGATCGACACCTTTGCAGACGGCCGTGTGCGGCTGATCAAGTTTGCGCTGCCCGATGCACTGGACGGCGTAGCCATTCGAGAGATCCCCACCCGGCTCAAGAGCGATATTCTGGTGTGCGCGGTGGAGCGTGAGGGCGGGGTCATCATCCCCAACGGTAACTTTGTGCTGCAAAAGGGCGATCAGGTCACTTTCCTTGCTACGCAGGAAAAAGCTCACGCCTTCTTCCAGCAGCTGCATCTGCCGGTGCAGCCGGTACGCAACGCCCTCATCGTGGGCGGCGGTGCCATTGCCTACTACCTCAGTCAGGAACTGCTGGAAAACCACGTGCGGGTGCGTATCGTGGAGCGGGACGCTGCCCGCTGCGTAGAACTGGCCGAGCAGCTGCCCGGCGCACAGATCCTGAACGAGGACGGCTCCAACCGCGAGTTTTTGCTTTCCGAGGGTCTGGAATCCACCGAAGCCTTTGTGGCGCTGACCAACATCGACGAGGAGAACGTGCTGCTGACCCTGTTTGCCAAAAAGCACTCCAACGGCAAACTGGTGACCAAGGTCAACCGTCTGGAATTTGACGATATTCTGGCCGGGCTGGATCTGGGCAGCGTGGTCTACCCCAAGTACATGACCTGTGATTACATCGTGCAGTACGTCCGCGCCCTGCAAAACGAGGCGGGCAACAACATCAAGACTCTGTACCGCATACTGGATGACCGCGTGGAGGCGCTGGAGTTTACAGTGCACGAGGAGAGCGCCGCTACCGGTGTGCCCCTGAGCCAGCTGCACCTGAAAAAGAACCTGCTGCTGTGCTGCATTACCCGCGGCAGCAAGATTTTGATCCCCCGCGGCGGCGACCAGATACAGGTGGGCGATAACGTCATCGTGGTCACGCTGGAGCATGGTCTGCACGATCTGCGCGATATCGTGGAGCACTGACGGAGGCGGACTATGAATTATGCGATCGTTTTCCGTCTGCTGGGCTATGTGCTGATGATCGAGGGCGCGTTGCTGCTGCTGCCAGCCGCCGCCAGCTTAGTGTATGGCGAGTGGATGGTGCTGGGCGTGTTTCTGCTCACAGCGGCCGTCAGCGCCGGCATCGGCTACGCCCTGCACACCATCAAACCCCGCAGTAAGGTGTTCTATATGCGCGAAGGCTTTGCGGCTACCTCGCTGTGCTGGGTGTTCATCTCGGTGATGGGCGCGGTACCCTTTGTGCTCACCGGCTGCATCCCGAACCCTGTGGATGCTCTGTTTGAGACGGTCTCCGGCTTTACCACCACCGGTGCCAGTATCCTGCCCGCCGTGGAGGGGCTGCCCAACGGTATTCTGTTCTGGCGCAGCTTCACCCACTGGATCGGCGGTATGGGCGTTCTGGTGTTTCTGCTCTCACTGCTGCCGCTGACCGGCGGCTCTCACGTCAACCTGATGAAAGCCGAAAGCCCCGGCCCGCAGGTGGATAAGCTGGTGCCCAAGGTACAGTCCACCGCTAAGATCCTGTACGGCATCTACTTTGCCCTTACCATGCTGGAGCTGGTGTTCCTGCTTGTTGGCAGAATGCCCCTGTTCGAAGCCCTGCTCACCGCCTTTGGTACAGCGGGCACCGGCGGCTTCGGCTTCCGCAACGATAGTTTTGCCCGCTTTTCGCCCTACATCCAGTGGGTCGTGACCATCTTCATGATCCTGTTCGGTGTCAACTTCAACGCCTATTTCCTGCTGCTCATGCGCAAGTTCCGCCGCGCTGCTGCCAGCGAGGAGGTACGGGGCTACTTTGTGGTCATCGTAGTGGCAGTGGGCATCATCACTGCCAATATTTATAGTATGTACAACAGCTTTGGCGAGGCGCTGCGGCAGGCCGCTTTTCAGGTGGGCTCCATCATCACCACCACCGGCTTTTCCAGCTGCGATTTTGACCTGTGGCCGACCCTCTCTAAAGAGATTCTGGTCATGCTCATGTTCATTGGCGCCTGCGCCGGCAGCACCGGCGGCGGCATCAAGGTGAGCCGTTTCCTCATTCTGGGTAAGACCCTGGCCAAGGAGCTCAAGACCGCCCTGCACCCGCAGGTGGTAGCGCCCGCCCGCATGGACGGCAAGCTGTTGAACCACGAGACCATCCGCACCACCAACGTGTTTGTGGCGGCCTATATCTTTATCTTTGCGGCATCCTTCTTCCTCATCAGCCTGAACGGCTTTGATATGGTGACGAACTTTACCGCCGTGGCTGCTACCCTGAACAACATCGGCCCGGGCTTGGAAATGGCAGGCCCAATGCAGAACTTCGGCTGCTTTGCAGACCCCGCAAAGCTGGTGCTCATCTTCGATATGTTGGCCGGCCGTCTGGAGATCTTCCCCATGCTGGTGCTGTTTATGCCGGATACATGGCGGCGGTTCTAAGCCTTTTTTGGGTACGGGACAAGCATAAAAATATTATTTCGGAACACCGGAGTCTCTATGGATGCTCCGGTGTTCTTTTTTGTGAAAGAAGCTGCAAAGGCAGGTGGCAACGGGTAGAAATGCCTTGCGTTCAGCGCCGCATTGCAGTATGATTATAATATCAATTATCTGACCCTTACCCCTGAGCAGGCAGAACCTTTTTACAAACGAAATCGTTCTGCATGATAAAGAAGAGAGCAAAAACAATAAAACATACAGGAGGAAATTATTATGGGTTTGATCAAAGCAGGTATGGGCGCACTGGGCGGAACTCTTGCAGACCAGTGGAAGGAATTTTTCTACTGCGATTCTCTGGATAAGGATGTGCTGATGGTCAAGGGCCAGAAGCGCACTTCCCGCCGCAGCTCCAACCACGGCGAGGACAACATCATCACCAACGGCAGCGGCATTGCTGTGGCAGACGGACAGTGCATGCTCATCGTGGAGCAGGGCAAGGTGGTGGAAGTGTGCGCCGAACCGGGCGAGTATACCTTCAATTCCTCCACCGAGCCCAGTGTGTTCACCGGCAACTTCGGCGATAGTCTGGCAGCAACCTTTCAGACCGTAGCCAAGCGCTTTACCTACGGCGGCGATACCGGCAAGGATCAGCGGGTGTACTACATCAACACCAAGGAGCTGGGCGAGATCCTGTACGGCACCGCAACGCCCATCCCCTTCCGCGTAGTGGTCAGCGAGGAGCGGGGCTACAAGCTCTCGGTGAACATCCGCTGCAACGGCAGCTTTACTTACCGCATCTGCGACCCGCTGCTGTTCTACACCAACGTGTGCAGCAACGTCTCCACCCAGTATGACGCATCCGAGATCGCTCCCCGCCTGAAGAGTGAGTTGCTGAACGCTTTGCAGCCTGCGCTGGCGACTCTTTCTGCCAACAAGGTGCAGTATTACGAGATCCCCGCCCACACGCTGGAGATCTCGGACGCCCTGAACGAGCAGCTGTCCAATATCTGGCGCAAGAAGCGCGGCATCGAGGTGTTCTCCTTCAACATCAACTCCCTGTCCATCCCGGAGGAGCAGCAGAAGAAGATCACCGAGTGGGAAGAAAACGCCATGACCACCGACCCCACCACCGCCGCAGCCCGTCTGGTGGGCGGTCAGATCGATGCCATGAAGACTGCTGCTGGGAACACCGCCGGTGCTATGACCGGCTTTATGGGCATGGGCATGGCAACTGGTGCAAACGGCATGAACGCCCAGAGCCTGTTCGCCATGGGGCAGCAGCCCGCAGCACCCCAGCAGCAGACTTCTGCCGCCGACAGCTGGAAGTGCAGTTGCGGCGCTATCGCCACCGGCAAGTTCTGCCCGGAATGTGGCAGCAAAAAGCCGGAGCCCGCGGACAGCTGGACTTGCAGCTGCGGTGCCACCGTCACCGGCAAATTCTGCCCGGAGTGCGGCAAGCCCCGCCCGGCGGCAGCAGAAGGCTGGACTTGCAGCTGCGGCGCGGTGAACAAGGGCAAGTTCTGCTCCGAGTGCGGCAAACCCAAGCCCACCGGTACGCCCAAGTATAAGTGCGACAAGTGCGGCTGGGAACCGGCAGACCCTGCACACCCGCCCAAGTTCTGCCCGGAGTGCGGCGACCCCTTTGACGAGAACGACCGCAGCTAAGCCCGCTGCACAATAACTGAACACACTGCGGGGCAGGGAAGGAAAGTCAATAAGTCCCTGCCCCGCAGATTATAATAGGAGGAAACGCTATGGCAGGAATGCTGGAATATAAGTGCCCCTGCTGCGATGGTGCGATCAAATTTGACAGCACCACCCAGAAGATGAAATGCCCCTACTGTGACACCGAGTTTGAGGTGGACGCACTGAAGGGCTACGATGAGGACCTGAAAGACCAAAAGCCCAGCGAGATGAACTGGGCCACCCCCGGCGGCAGCTGGGCAGAGGGCGAGACCGCCGGTCTGCATACTTATGTCTGCAAGAGCTGCGGCGGCGAGATCGTGGGCGACGACACCATGGCAGCCTCGGCCTGCCCCTTCTGCGGCAACCCCATCGTTCTGACCGGACAGTTTGCCGGAGACCTGCGCCCCGACCTCATCATCCCCTTCAAGCTGGATAAAAAAGCGGCGAAGGAAAAGCTGCAGGAGCACCTCAAGGGCAAGACCCTGCTGCCCAAGGTGTTCCGCAGCCAGAACCACATCGACGAGATCAAGGGCGTGTATGTGCCCTTCTGGCTGTACGACAGCGACGCCGATGCCCAGCTGCGCTTTACCGCTACCCGCACCCGCTTTTGGTCGGATGACGACTACGATTATACCGAGACCAGCTACTACTCTGTGCGCCGGGACGGCGTGCTGGGTTTTGACGCGGTTCCGGTGGACGGCTCCTCCAAGATGGCAGACGACCTGATGGAATCCATCGAGCCCTTTGCCATGCAGGATGCCGTGCCCTTCAAGACAGCGTATCTGGCGGGCTATGTGGCCGATAAGTACGATGTGGACGCCCAAAAGAGCATCCAGCGCGCCAACGAGCGTATCCGTCAGTCCACCGAGGACGCCTTTACCCAGACCGTTACCGGCTACGACTCCGTGAAAATGGAGAACAGCAGCATTCAGCTGCACGGCGGCAAGGCAAAGTATGCCCTGTTCCCGGTGTGGGTGCTGAGCACCAGCTGGCAGGGCAACAACTACATTTTTGCCATGAACGGCCAGACCGGCAAGTTTGTGGGCAATCTGCCGGTGGATAAGGCCGCCGCCCGCAAGTGGACGCTGGGACTTACGGCAGCTGTTGGTGTTGCATCCTATGCGGTCATGTGGCTGCTGTGGCTGGCCGGGATTCTGTAAGGGAGGGACGGAAGATGAAAAAGACTGTTACCCCGCTGCGCTCCCTCTGTGCCGCGCTGGCAGCACTGGTGCTGCTGGTCGCGCTGGCCGCACCGGCCTTTGCCGCAGACGGCTTTGCCGACCTGTATTACCGCATGAACGACAATGCACAGGTCCTGACCGAGGACGAGGACGGCGAGCTGGAAGCTTCACTGGAGGAACTGAGCGTCCGCCAGAGCTTTGATGTGATCATTGCTACCATCGACTTGCTGGAAAGCGAGGGCTGCACCAGCATGGAGGAATATGCCGATGACCTGTATGATTACTGCCAGTTCGGCTACGGTGAAAACCGGGACGGCGTGCTGCTGCTGGTGAGCATAGGCGACCGCAAATGGCATATCTCCACCTGCGGCTACGGCATTACCGCCTTTACGGATGCCGGCATCCAGTACCTTGGCGAGCAGATGACTCCCGATATGGCAGACGGTGATTACGCCGCCGCCTTCCGCACCTTTATCCAGTGGACGGACGCATATGTCACCGCCGCCCGCGAAGGCCACCCCTACGATGTGGACAACATGCCCAAGGAGCCGTTCTCGATCGTGTATCTGGGCGTGGCGCTGGTCATTGGCCTGATCACGGCACTGATCGTGACCGGCGTGATGAAGAGCCGGCTCAAGAGCGTGGCACCGCAGCGGGACGCAACCAGCTATGTGCGGCAGGGCAGCATGAAGCTGACCAACCAGCGGGATCTGTATCTGTACCGTGAGGTGCACCGCACCGAGCGGCCAAAGGAGTCCAGCTCCAGCGACTCCGGCGGCAGCTCCACTCACACCTCCTCCAGCGGCTCCACCCACGGCGGCGGAGGCGGCTCGTTCTGAAAACGTTCCCCGCAAGATAAAATCTCAAAAACCGATCCGCAGCAGCCGGTCGCACCCGCGTCCCGGCAACCGCTGCGGATCGGTTTTTACTTTTCTGCCGCCCGACACAAACGACTGATTTTTTCTGCGCCTTTGGGGCTATACTTCCAGTGCAGACGATTTTATATGCAGCAAGGAGCAGACACATGGGCATTTGGGAAAATCTGGGCATGGGCGGTTACCGGGGCTTTTCGCGCCCGGCAGCGCGGCTGTTGCAGCAGGCGGTGCAGCTGGCAGGAGATCTGGGCTGTGAACAGGCGGATACCAGCCATCTTTTGCTGGCAATGCTGCAGCAGCAGGGCGCTGCGGCGCAGTTCCTCACCCGGAAAAACATTACCGAGCCGGAGGTGCGCCGCCAGCTGGCGCAGCGGCGCAGCGCCCCGGCACAGCGGCTGGACCGGCAGTCCATGGCACCGGACCTGCGCCGCACCATGGACTATGCGCTCATTGGGGCGCAAAACGCCCACGTCAGCCGGGCAGAGCCGGAGCATCTTCTCTGCGCCATGCTGGAAGATGACAGCTGCGCCGCCGGGCTGCTGCTGGCGGAGATGGGGCTTTCGCTCACCGAGGCGGTGCGGGAGTGCCGCCAGCTGAGCGGACAGTTTGTGCTGCCCGCCCAGCCCCGGGTGTCGGCCAGCATCCCCCGGGGCAGCCGCGCCAGCGATAAATACTGCCGCGATTTGACCCGCCGTGCCGCCGAAGGGGAGCTGGACCCGGTGTTCTGCCGGGAAGCCGAGCTTGACCGCATGGTGGAGATCCTGTGCCGCCGCCAGAAAAACGACCCCTGTCTGATCGGCGAGCCGGGCGTGGGCAAAACGGCGCTGGCCGAAGGTCTGGCGCTGCGCATTGCCGCCGGGCAGGTGCCCAGGGCGCTGCAAGGGCGGCGGCTGCTGGCGCTGGATATGGCCAGTCTGGTGGCGGGCACCAAATACCGGGGCGATTTTGAGGAGCGGCTGAAAAACCTGCTGGAAGAGCTGGTGCGGGACGGCACTGCCATCCTGTTCATCGACGAGTTCCACACCATCGTGGGAGCCGGTGCCGCCGAGGGTGCTATTGACGCTGCCAGCATCTTAAAACCGGTGCTTGCCCGGGGCGAGTTGCAGCTTATCGGCGCGACTACCAATCAGGAGTTTCGCACCCACATCCAGAAGGACGCCGCGCTGGAGCGCCGCTTTGGCCGGGTGCAGGTGGAAGAACCCACCCCTGCGCAGGCGGTGGAGATCCTCAACGGCCTTGCGCCCCGCTACGAGCGGTATCATGGCGTGCGCCTGCCGCCCCAGACCCTGCAGGCGGCAGTGGAGCTTTCGGTGCGGTACCTGCCCGGGCGCTGTCTGCCGGATAAGGCCATTGACCTTGTGGACGAAGCCTGTGCGGCGGCGCGCATCCTTGCCGAAAAGGAGCAGCGCACCCAGCCGGTGCTCAGCCCGGAGGATATCGCCCGGGTGGTGGCAGCGGCCAGCGGCGTGCCCGCCCAGCGGGTGGGCGAGCAGGAGCGGGAGCGTCTGGACAAGCTGGAAAGCCGCCTGAACGCCGAGATCGTCGGCCAGCAGCGAGCGGTGGCGGCCGTGGCGGGGGCTATCCGGCGCAGCCGCACCGGTTTGGGCGAGCCGGGGCGGCCCATCGGTGCTATGCTGTTTTTAGGGCCTACCGGCGTGGGCAAGACCGCACTGGCGCGGGCGCTTGCGGTCAGCTGGTTCGGCAGCGAGAAGGCGCTGCTCAAGTTCGATATGTCGGAGTATCAGGAGCAGCACACCGCCGCCCGGCTGCTGGGTGCGCCGCCGGGCTACCTCGGCCATGACGAGGGCGGTCAGCTGACCGAGGCCGTGCGCCGCCGCCCGTACAGCGTGGTGCTGTTTGACGAGATCGAAAAGGCACACCCGGATATCCAGAATATCCTGTTGCAAATTTTGGAGGACGGTCAGCTGACCGATGCCATGGGGCGCAAGGCAGATTTTCGCAACACCATCGTGCTGCTCACCTCCAACTTGGGCGCACGGTTCCTGGCGGGGCAGAACGCGCCGCTGGGCTTTGCCGCCGGGGCAGAAGCGGTGTTTGAAAAACAGTCCGCGCAGGCTGTGGAGGAGGCTAAAAAGTGGTTCCGGCCGGAGCTGCTTGGGCGGCTGGATGAAGTGATCGTGTTCCGCCCGCTGGCAGAGGAAAACCTTTGCGCCATTGCAGAAAAAATGCTCTGCCAGCTGGAGCAGCGCGCCGCCCGCAGCGGCTACCGGCTGCGCCACACCCCGCAGGTGGGGGCGGCACTGGCTGCCCGGGCGCAATCGGCCTATGGTGCGCGGGAACTGCGCCGTCAGGTGGACAGGGCAGTGGAACAGGCGCTTGCAAACCGCATTGCCGCCGGGACGGCCTGCGTAGGGCAGCACTGGACGGCAGACTGCGCCGCCGATGGCAGCATTGTTTTGCGGGAGGATGAGACCATAACCCTATAAGAAAATAGCAAAATAGCGTTTTTGCTTGCAACCGGCGCGGTTTTCGACTATTATAGAGGAAATAGAGTTACAACAGGGAGGACCCCGATGCACACGCTGTTTCTTCTGAACCCCGCAGCCGGAAAGGCCGACTGTACCCGCACCCTGCCGCAGCAGATCGCGGCGGCTGCTGCCGGTGCCGGGCTTGCCCCGGAGGACTACACCATCCGCGTCACCACCCACGCAGGCCACGCCCGGGAACTGTCCCGCGCAGCCGCCGCTGCCGCCCAGAAGGCCGGGGTGGAGCTTCACATTTTTACCGCCGGTGGTGACGGCACCTTCAACGAGGCGCTCACCGGCGCTCACGGCTTTGACAAGACCGCCGTGGGCTGCCTGCCCTATGGCAGCGGCAACGACTTTCTGCGCACCTACGGTACAAAGGAGGAGTTTCTGGATCTGGACGCCCAGTTGGCCGGCGGGGTGGTGCCCATCGACCTGATGCGCACCAGTCTGGGGCTTTCTGCTACCATCTGTGCCGCCGGTCTGGACGCACAGGTGGCCTACGGCATCCCCAAGTTCCGGCGCATCCCGCTGTGCGGCGGCGAGGCAGCCTATGCGCTGTCCATTGTTCAGCAGCTGTGCGGGCATATCGGCCGCAGGGTGGAGTACGTCATTGACGGCGAGGTGCTGACCGTGGACTGTCTGATGTGCGCAGTGTGCAATGGCCGCGCCTACGGCGGCGGTTTTATGGCCGGGCCGGAGGCACAGCCGGATGACGGCTGGCTGGATGTGTTCATCGTGCGCAAGGTCAGCCGCCGGGTCATTGCAAAACTGCTGATGTTGTACAAAAACGGCCAGCACTTTCAAAACGGCCAGCTGACCGAGGCCGCAAAGCCCTACTTTATCTACCGCCGCGCAAAATCGGTCAGTCTGCGGGCAGCAGATGGCCGCGGACCCATCATTGCCACAGTGGACGGCGAGTGCGCCCCCTGCAAGCAGGTGTCGGTGCAGGTGCAGCCGCTGGCAGGCCGCGTGCTGCTGCCGCTGCCCGCCTACCAGCGCTTTACCACCAAAAAGGCGGGCGTGAAGTAAAAAATAAATCATCAGACCCAAACAAGGCCGCTGCACATTGTTCCGTGCAGCGGCCTTGTGTTTTGCTTATTGTTTTGCAAGGCGCTGCCGTACCCTGTGCTCCAGCGCCTTGTAAAAGCTGCTCAGGCAGAGCGTGAGCAGATATACGGTCAGGGTCCAGACCACAGGATGTACCGTAAGGCTGAACTTGTCCGCAGTCCACTCCATATACCGGATCAGCACCTGATGGATCAGAAAACCGTAAGGGGACAGCCCGGCCAGCCACAAAAACGGCTTTGCGGAAAGCAGCCGGGAAATGATTCCCTTGCCCACGGCAAGCAGCCAGACCAGCAGCACCGCAGAGGGTGTGAACAGCACGTTGTACCGGAAGTCCACCGTGCCCAGAACCCCCACCTGCTTGGCGGCGATAAACAGGCAGCCGCCCGCAAGCAGCACAGCAGCAAGCTCCAGCAGGGAGAAAGCACCGCCCGGCAGGCCGCTCTCCTGTTTGCGGCTGTGGTAAAGGCACCCCATACAGCAGCTGATGGTAAAATCTCCCGCCCGGAACACAGAGCACAGATAGGTCAGGTAAAAGGCGGCCTTTCCGCTGAGCCCGGCTTTCCAGAAAACAAAGGACGCAAGGCACTGTGCGCAGAAGATCACGACGGCAATGCAACGCAGCCTGCGGACATCGGCCTTTTTCAGTACGGCGAGAAGCGGGGGAAAGATGGCATACAGAAAAGCCTGTACCGAAAGATACCACGCCACTCCGTTCAGGCAGAACCAGAAACGGCTGGAGGGGATCCATGTTTGCAGCAGGAAAATGCTCACCACAAGCTGCGCCGCACAGGAGAGCACCCCGCGGGCAGAGGGCTGCGCCAGAAGCCACTTCAGCACAAATAACAACGCGGCAGCCATCATTATAAGGTGCAGCGGGTACAGCTTTCGTATTTTTTTAAGAGAGAAAGCTATGGCAGACCGCAGTCCCGGTGCTGTGCGCGGGCGGTCGTAATAGTTGCAGGTCATCAGAAAACCGGACAGCGCCACGAATACCGTGATCGCCCACGGCCCCAGCCACGGTGCCCCGCAATGGGAGAGCACCACGCTCAGAAATGCGACTGCCCGCAGCCCCTGCAAAGATGAGATCAGCTTTTTGTCTGTCAAAGTATCCTCCGTTCTGCCGCAAAGCGCGTCAGCTGTGTTTTTGTAATGCGCTATAAGTATAAAAAAGACGGCGCGTCCTGTCAAGAACACACCGCTTTTTTGCGTAGTAGGGTGCGATTTTTGGACGTCATAAATTCTTAACAAAGAAAAATTGCAAAACCCCTTGATTTTTCATGGCAAGATGAGTACAATACAATTAGCACTCAGAGAAAAGGAGTGCTAAACCACTGCGGAGCACACACGAAGCCCCCGCAGGACGTAACAAAGTTTCAAATAAATTCAATATAATTGGAGGGCAAGAATTATGAAGATCATTCCTCTTGCAGACCGTGTTGTCATTAAGACTGTTGAAGTTGAGGAGACCACCAAGGGCGGCCTGATCCTGACCGGCAGCGCAAAAGAGAAGCCGCAGGTGGCACAGGTAGTGGCTGTCGGCCCCGGCGGTGTCGTGGACGGCAAGGAAGTCAAGATGACCGTCAAGGTCGGCGATAAGGTCCTCACCAGCAAGTACTCCGGCACCGAAGTCAAGGTGGACGGCGAAGAGTGCACCATTGTGCGCCAGAGCGACATTTTGGCTGTTGTGGAAGACTGAAACTGAATTTTCCCTTTTCAATTGAGCTTGTATTATAAAGGAGCGATGTATTATGGCAAAGCAGATCAAGCAGGGCGAGGACGCCCGCAAGGCACTGTGTGCCGGTATTGATACCCTGGCTAACACCGTTAAAATCACCCTCGGCCCCAAGGGCCGCAATGTGGTGCTGGGCAAGAAGTTCGGCGCACCGGTCATCACCAACGATGGCGTGACCATCGCAAAAGAGATCGAGCTGAAGGACGAGTTCGAGAACATGGGCGCACAGTTGGTGCGTGAAGTCGCAACCAAGACCAACGATGCCGCAGGCGATGGCACCACCACTGCTACCGTGCTGGCACAGGCCATGGTCAACGAGGGCATGAAGAACGTTACCGCCGGCGCAAATCCCATGGATATCCGCCGCGGCATGAGCAAGGCTGTTACCACCGCTGTGGAGACCATCAAGGCACACAGCCAGAAGGTGAAGGACAGCAACGATATCGCCCGCGTCGGCACCATCTCTGCCGGCGACCCCGAGATCGGCCGTCTGATCGCCGAGGCTATGGAGAAGGTCACCTCTGACGGCGTTATCACCATCGAGGAGAACAAGACCACAGCCGAGACCTACAACGAGATCGTGGAAGGTATGCAGTTTGACCGCGGCTACCTGACTCCCTATATGGTCACCGATACCGACAAGATGGTGGCCGATCTGGACAACGCTGCTATCCTGATCACCGATAAGAAGATCAGCGTCATTCAGGATCTGGTTCCCCTGCTGGAGCAGGTGATGCAGAACGGCATGAAGCTGCTGATCGTGGCTGAGGATATCGAGGGCGAGGCGCTGTCCACCCTGATCGTCAACCGTCTGCGCGGTACCCTGAATGTCGTAGCTGTTAAGGCTCCCGGCTTTGGCGACCGCCGCAAGGAGATGCTGCAGGATATCGCTACCCTGACCGGTGGCACCGTGATCTCCTCTGATCTGGGCTATGAGCTGAAGGACGCAACCGTCCAGATGCTGGGCCATGCCCGTCAGGTGAAGGTGACCAAGGAGAACACCACCATCGTGGGCGGCGCAGGCGACAAGGACGCCATTGCAGCTCGCATTGCCCAGATCCGCAGCCAGATCGAGGCTGCCACCAGCGACTTTGACCGCGAGAAGCTGCAGGAGCGTCTGGCTAAGCTGGCCGGCGGTGTGGCTGTCATCAAGGTCGGTGCTGCTACCGAAGTCGAGATGAAGGACAAGAAGCTGCGCATTGAGGATGCTCTGAACGCCACCAAGGCAGCTGTGCAGGAAGGCGTTGTGGCTGGCGGCGGTACCGCTCCCATCAACGCGATCCCCGCTGTGCGCGCCCTGTGCGACACGCTGGAGGGCGACGAGCGCACCGGTGCCAAGATCGTGCTGAAGGCTCTGGAGGCTCCTCTGCGCCAGATCGCCAAGAACGCCGGTCTGGAGGGCAGCGTCATCATCGACAAGATCATCTCTGCTAACAAGCCCAACTACGGCTTCGATGCCCAGAACGAGGTCTTTGTCGAGGATATGATCGCTGCTGGCATCGTGGACCCGACCAAGGTCACTCGCTCCGCTCTGGAGAATGCAGCTTCCGTCGCTGAGATGGTGCTGACCACCGAGAGCCTTGTTGCTGACCTGCCGGAACCCCCGGCTCCCGCCGCACCTGCCGGCGGTGACATGGGCGGCATGTACTAAGCCGTACCAAGCTTAATAAGATACGCCAAAGAGGCGGAACTTCTCTTCGGAGAGGCTCCGCCTCTTTTTATGTATACCCCACGCCCTTACTGCCCACCCTAACCACAGGGAAAGGGGGCGCGGGGATGTCCGGCAAACGGGTGCTGGCGGTGTATGCCGCCTTGCTGCTGGGGTTTGCGGTGGTGCTATGCCGGTTGTATCTGCTGGCGCAGCACCCTGCCTATGCTGCGCGGGCGGCAGCGCAGAGCACGGTCACTCTGCAGTTGCCCGCCCGGCGGGGCAACTTTTACGATGCGCAGGGGCGGCTGCTCACTGGTCTCGAGGAGCGCTGGCAGGTGGTATGCTTTCCCGGGCAGGGCAATTACGACCGCCTGTATGCCTGCACCGATGCCGCCGGGCAGGCGCTTTTGTACCGCAGCCGCAGCCGTGCGGCACCCTTTTTGCTGGAGGTAAGTTGCGACCCCGCTCGCCTTGGGCTGACCGGTTATCCCGCCGCTCGGCGGTATGCCGCAGTGCCGCTGTGTCAGCATCTGCTGGGCTATCTGGATGGCACGGGTCATGGCGCTGCCGGGCTGGAAAAGGCGCTGGACACCGTACTTTCCGGCACAGGGGAGAACAGCAGCCTTGTCTGCGCCGTGACGGCGCAGGGTACGCTGCGCACCGGAGAAACGGCTAGGCTTTTGCAAGCCGACAGCGGGGCGCTGGGCGTGCAGCTGACCATCTCCCGCCCGGTGCAGCGGGCAGTGGAAGCAGTGGCGGCAAGTACCATGACGAGCGGCTGCATTCTGGTGCTGGATACCGCCACAGCGGCGGTGCGCGCCAGCGTCAGTGTGCCGTGCTACGACCCGGAGAACCTTGCCGACAGCCTGCAGGCGGAGAACAGTCCCTTTCTAAACCGGGCACTGCAAAGCTACGCGGTGGGCTCGGTGTTCAAGCCGGTGCTGGCTGCGGCTGCACTGGAAGCGGGCTTGCAGCCGGTTTTCGAGTGCACCGGCGCGGTGGTAGTGGATGGGCAGATCTTCCGCTGCGCGGGCGGGGTGCCGCATGGACAGGTGGACCTTGCCGCCGCGCTGGAAAAAAGCTGCAACGGCTATTTTATCCGTCTGGGACAGCAGCTGGGTGCGGAAAGCTTGCTGGACGCCGCTAAAGCCTTTGGCTTTGGGCAGAGCCTGCCGTTGGCAGAGGGGTTTGCCGCCGAGGCCGGGCAGCTGCCCACCCCGCAGGAGCTGGCGCAAAGCGGGCAGCTGGCTAATTTCAGCTTTGGGCAGGGCAGGCTGCTGGCATCGCCGGTGCAGATTGCCGCCATGATGAATGCCATCGCCTCCGGCGGGGTGTACCACACACCGTTTTTTCTGGAATGCACGGTTGACGAAACCGACGGCACACCGCTGGAAACGCTTGCGCATCCGCAGTCGAGGCGGGTGATGAGTGCGGAAAATGCAGCGCTTCTGCGTGAAATGCTTTGTCAGGTGGTGGAAGAGGGCACTGCACAGGATGCTGCAGGACTGGAAGGCGGTGCGGGCGGCAAGACCGGCACGGCTCAGACCGGACAGTTTGATGCTGACGGAACAGAACGCAAGAATCTGTGGTTTGCGGGATTTTGCCCGGCAGAAAAGCCCCGCTGGACGGTGATCGTGCTGCAGGACGGGCAGACCGAAACGGCCTATTCCAGTGCAGCCATCTTTGCCCGGCTGTGCGCCATGCTTCGTACTCTGGCGTAAAATGCGCGGTTTTTGCTTGCTTTTTCACGCTTGTTATGCTACTATATATTTGTATTTTTGCGTGGTTTTCATTGAATTATAATAAAGGAGCGTTTCAATCCATGTCTGTTATCGAAATTGTTGGCGGTGTGATCCTGCTGGTCGCTTCGCTCGTCATCGTCCTTCTCACTCTGATGCAGCACACGCATGGTCAGGGCCTTTCCGGTGCGATCAATGGCAGCGTGGGCGGTGCAAACAATGCCCGCCTGACCCCGGCTGACCAGATGCTGGCCAAGGTGACCCGCATTGCAGGTGTCGTTTTCTTTGTGGTCGCTATTCTGGCATGTCTGTTTGCAGGCCGTCTGGCAGGCTGAAAAGGTTCGTGCAGCCCCGTGTAAAGGACGGGGCTGTTTTTCTGTATTATGATAGGATGTCGGCGG
>OHCE01000650.1_pt1 | contig 15525 bp, 13 predicted proteins | sample 1577571 | NCBI WGS metagenome assembly OHCE01 (sample SAMEA3879505, study PRJEB24766) | human gut metagenome | biome: human-associated habitat; feature: feces | place: USA | collected 1985/1987 | reverse complement strand
ACCGATTTGTCGTATCCGGAAAAACAGCACATCGTGACTTGCTGGATTTCCGGATTCTCTTTTAGGAAGGTATCGATCGTGCGGATCGCTATCCGTGCCGCCTCCTCGATAGGATAGCCATATACGCCGGTGCTTATTGATGGGAAAGCGATTGTTCTCAGTCTGTTCTCTTTCGCCAATCGCAAGGAGTTTCGATAACAATTTTCCAGTAGCTCCGGCTCTCCGTGTTGTCCGTTCCGGTAGATAGGACCGACGGTGTGTATGACATGACGGGCTTTCAATCGATAACCTTTCGTTATCTTCGCCTCTCCGGTCGGGCATCCTTGTAAAGTCCGGCATTCGTCAAGGAGTTCCGGACCGGCGGCCCAATGGATGGCACCGTCTACGCCGCCACCTCCCAATAAGCTATTGTTCGCGGCATTTACGATGGCGTCTACATCCAATGTCGTAATATCTGCTTGTATAGCAATTATTCGTTCGTTCATATCTTTAGTTATTTGTATGTTGGTCCTGTTCATATATATTCTAAATGTGCGCAATATAGCGAAAAAGTTGCTTTGTTTCAAACTTAAGATAGTTGTTTTGAAAGCATGTACGTGTTTTCTAGGAGGGTTAGTGGGGGATTTTGGCTGTATTTTGCAGAGTCAAATTTTTATTGGAATATTTTATAATTTTATTTGGTTTATAAAATAAACTTGTCTATATTTGTGATATGCAAAGAGTGATGCGCAGCTCCTTTGCATTTTTTTATCCATGGATGGTTTATAAAATAAACTTGTTTGTAGTAACAGTAATAATGATTAAGAGGAGGATACTAAAATGAGACGAGTTTTATTCATATTATCTTTATTCATGTTGGTATGTGGTTACATAGAGGCACGTACTATTATTGTAGAGATTGGAAATATACGTGGTAACCATGGGAATATCCTAGTTATGGCTCAGTCAGGGAAAGATACCAAGCCTGTTTATGGCATGGCGAAGTCTGAGAAAGGAAAGGTTACGATCCGACTGGAAAACGTGGATTGGGAAAAGTTTGATCTGTCCGTATTCCATGACGAGAACGAGAATTGGCAAATGGATATGCTGGAAGGAAAAGGTCCTGCGGAAGGATATGCGTTGAAAAGTTGCGAGGTGAAGGATGAGGAAGCGACTTTCAAATTAAAACTGTATTATCCGGTAAATCAATAGAGCCATGGTACGGTTTTTGGCGATAGGCGGGGGTAGTGCTCAAAAGATCTCGGGACAAACGGTTTATAAAGCCCATGTTTCCGATGCGGAGGGAAATGCCGTGGAATATGCGACCGCTGTGCTTTTATCGGGAGAAAAACAGGTAGGGGGTGCCGTGGCCAATAGTGATGGCGATTTTAGCATGGAGGCGGAGGCTGGGAAGTATAGGCTTGTTGTTCAATGTCTCGGATACGAGCCTTTACGGAAAGAGCTGATCTTACCGATAAAACGGCGGGATTCCTTGATTCTAGATCTATCGAACCATGTTCTGAGGGAAGTCGTTGTTCGAGCGAAGAATATAGAGCGGAAGGCGGACCGCTTTATCATGTCGGTCATGCCATCTGCCGGAAAGGATGGTACGGAATTATTATCGCAGGCACCGGGTGTGTGGCTCTCGGATGGAACGATCCCGATTAATGGGGCGCAAGGGGCGAAGGTGTTTGTGGATGACCGTGAGATTCGTTTAACGGGAGAGGAGCTACTGGCTTATTTGCGGTCTTTGAAATCGGAGGATATAAAAAGGATTGAGGTAATACCGATCGCGGGAGTTGAGTATGAGGCCTCAACTAAGGGTGGAGTGATCAAGATCTCATTGCGGCGACGTCCGGATAACGGTATGCAAGGATATGTATCTTTAGGTACGTCATTGTCTCCATCTTTACAAGGGTATATTCCATCGGCGTCCGTAAATGCACGTGTCGGGAAATGGAGCTTGAATGGAGCGGTATCGGGTACTTTTACTCCCCGGGATAAAGGAGAGATGAACTCCAACAGGGAATACGGAACGGTTGGGAATAAGTTTGTGTCTCAATCTTTGTATGATACGGATTCCAAATATGGGAATGGACGTGTCGGGGCTATTTTCGAGATCGATTCGCTGAATAGTGTCGGAGCTGAGATCGAATATATCAATCAAGCTTCGGACGGAACATCTTGGAGTCAAACGGATTTAGTAAAGAACTCTTATCCTATGAAGAGTACGGGGAATTATCGACAGAAGGATGATTATAACACGTTTTCCGCTACGGTCAATTACTTACGTAAAATGGATGAACGAGGCTCGATATTTAAGGTCATAGCCGATTTCGTAAATAAGCGATCAACCGGGGATAATCTCCATACGATCCGTTATGAACAATCTAATTGGAGCCGTGATACGGTTTACCGGAGTCATGCGGCGGCGGATTATGATATGGCGACAACCGATATTTCTTTCCAAAAGAATTTGCGTGAAAAAATGTCTTTGAAAATCGGGACCAAATATACCTATACGTTGATGGATGATTATTCCTTGTACGAGGGTTTAAACTCTAGTGGGAGTTGGATTCCTAATGAGGAATATGGATATACCTTGAGATATAATGAAAACATTGTAGGAGCTTACGCCTCTTTCTCTGCGGAGATCAAGAACTGGTCGTTCGTTGCGGGGGTACGTGCGGAATATTCCAAGACGTCGGATAGAAGTGAGGATTTTAGTCGGGATTATCTGGATCTTTTTCCGAACTTGAACGTGACCTATGCGTTCGATCCCATCAAGAGGTGGATGCTGGTAGGGCAATATGCTCGTAATATCGAACGTCCTCCGTTCTATACCTTGAATCCGAATCGTATACAGAGTTCGGACTATAGTTATCAGATCGGGAATCCTTATCTGCGTCCTACTTATATCAATCGTTTCAGTGTAACGTTGGTTTATAATTATCGTTATACGGTGACTGTAGGAGGAAACTTGCACCACGACTTGATCCGGGAGTTCTGTAAACAAGATGTGGCGAATCCCGATGTATCCTATATCACGTATGAAAATCACGATCGGGAAAACCATTGGTTTGTAGCGGTCAGCTTGCCGTATCAACCCTTTACTTGGTGTAACTTGACAGGGAATTTCATAGGCGTACGGCAGGATATCCGGATGACGGAATTGTCTTCTTTCTCGTCTCATTATTTAGGGTTTGCCAATGCGATCGCTACCTTTACGCTGCCGGCAGGTTTTACGGTGGAGGCCCGGTATAGTGGAACGAGCCGGCTATATTCCGGTAATAGCGAGGTCGCCCCCCGGCATACGGTTGGAGTAATGGCGAGAAAGAAACTATTGAATGATAAGCTATTGTTGGCAGTTTCAGTCGATAATATCTTTAACCAAGCCAATGAGTACGCCAGTACGTTGGATGTTTATCGAACATCATCCCGTTATGAAAACGGATTTACAGGAAGGGTCTTTAAGGTTGCGTTGACATGGAATTTCAATAGCGGAAAGAAAGTAAGGAAGAGTAAGATTGAGATCGGTTCCGAACGGAGTCGCCTGAATGAAAAATAATAACCGAAAGGTTGCTCAGAAATACCAATGGCCTTATCTTTGGATACGTATTTACATTTTTACATTGAATGAAGAACAAGATAAAATAAATACAGTTATGGAAGATAGAAAATTATCAGAAAAAGAAAGTCTGGATATTATCACTCAGATGATCAACTCCAGCAAGCGAAATATGAAAGTAGGGAGTGGCAATGTGTTGCTTTATTGGGGGTATTTTACCGTGCTCTTATCGGTCGTGATATCCTCTTTGATAGTGTATACGCAAAATTATATTTGGTCTTGGGGATGGATGCTCATGTTTGCTGTCGGACCGGTTATTTCATATAAGCAAAGAGGTTGCGAGCCGGCCGTGGTGACTTATACGGATAAGACGATCTCCAGTGTATGGCAAGTGTTTGGCTGTATGTTTGGACTTACGTTCGTCTTGATCGCGGCGTTTTGCGTGCTTTATGAACAATCCGTCAATTTTATATTAATGCTTCCTTTATCGTTATTATATTGTGGGTTGGGGGTGTCGATAAATGGCATTATCTTGCGGGAGAAATGGATGATTTACTCTCCGGTAGTTGCTTTCGTCTTAGTTATCTACATGCTGATGAGTTTGATAAATCATGGTCCTGTCACGGTCTTGTGGTATTTGTATTTTGGCCTTTCATTTGTGGTAATGATGATTATTCCCGGGCATATTCTTAATAATAAAGCTAAAAAACAATGTTTAAAGAACTAGATCCTTTATTGCACTCACAACTCCGGTTGGCGATCATGTCTATCTTGCTATCGGTGGAGGAGGCGGAGTTTGTCTATATCAAGGAGAAGACGAACGCTACGGCGGGAAATCTCAGCGTCCAATTGGACAAACTTAATGAAGCTGGTTATATCGAGATCGAGAAGGGGTTTGCCGGGAAGAAGCCCCGAACGGTTTGCCGGATCACAGACAAAGGACGCTTGGCGATGGAGGAGTATGTGAATACATTAAGACAATATATTAATATTTAGCTTGTGCCATTTTTAGGGCACGCTTATGCCACCGTGATGGCACAGCTATGCCATAAGGATGGCACAAGTGTGCCACTGGGATGGCACGGCTGTGCCACGCCTATGGAAAGTAGTGGCACAGTAATGGTTTGTCAATCAGTTGTATGCTTTGGGGCGAATTGTTTATCCTTCCACTATCTTATATCCCGAAACGGTGAGTAATTGCCGGATCTCATTAATTTGCTGTTGATTTCTTGTTTCCATCTCCAACCGCAGATAACAGCCATTGATATCAGCCGTATGGCTGACACGCTCGTGGTATACGGATACTACGTTGGCACCGGTAGAGGCGATGATTTCGGATACATGCTGTAATTGTCCGGGTTTGTCTACCAATTCGATCGTCATGGAACAAGAGCGGCCGGATTTCTGCAAACCGCGTCCGATTACCCGGGAGAGGATATTCACGTCGATATTTCCGCCGGAAATCAAACAGATTACTTTTTTCCCTTTGATGGGTACTTTATTAAACATGGCGGCGGCCACGGCTACGGCACCCGCCCCTTCGGCGATTAATTTATGTTGTTCGATCAACGCGAGGATAGCGGTGGAAATCTCATCGTCTGTCACGGATACGATCTCGTCCACATATTGCTGGCAAAGATCGATACCGTCGGCTATGGTACGGACACCTTCGAGGCGTTCGATTTTCCCATGCTCGATAGAGTTTAACATGCTGGGCGCTCCTTTGGCTTGCACTCCGTAAACTCTGATATCCGGGTTCAAGTTCTTGATGGCATAGGCGACTCCGGAGATCAGCCCACCCCCTCCGATCGGAATGATTACAGCCTCTACTTCCGGGAGTTGTTCCAATAACTCCAAACCGATGGTCCCTTGTCCGGCGATCACATCCTCATCATCAAACGGATGGATAAATGTGTATCCTTTCTCATCCTTCAATTGTAAAGCCTTGTTATAGGCGTCATCGTAAACACCTTCGACAAGGCATACATCTGCCCCATAAGATTTAGTAGCCTCGACTTTAGAGATAGGAGCGTTATCGGGCAAGCAGATTAAGGACTTGATACCATGAGCGGTAGCCGCTAATGCCACACCTTGGGCATGGTTTCCCGCCGAGCAAGCCACTACGCCATGCGATTTCTCTTCTTCCGTAAGCTGGGCGATCTTGAAACAAGCGCCGCGCACTTTAAACGATCCGGTTACTTGTAAGTTCTCTGGTTTTAGAAAAATATGGGATTCCGGATTGATATTGGGAGCGCTGATTAAATCAGTGCGTCTGATGACTGTCTTCAAGGCATATGATGCCTGATAAATTTTATCAAGTGTGAGCATTCTGTCTGTATGTTAAAACGATGTCGCGAAAGTATAAAAAATACCGCAACCTATTCATACTTATCTTTGTTATATTATAAATCAAAATATAGAGAAGTATGGTAGTGATCGATTTAACGAAAGATGGTTTTATCGCCAATGTCGGTGATTTTGAGGCGAATCCCAAAGATTGGAAATATATAGGAAGTCGTCCTTGCCTCATAGATTTTCACGCTCCTTGGTGCGGTTATTGCAAACGCTTAAGCCCTATATTGGATGAGTTTGCCAAAGAATTTGATGGGAAGATTTATATTTATAAGGTGGATGTGGATCAAGAGGAGGCACTCGAGACAGCCTTTAATATCCGAACGATTCCCACTTTGATGTTTTGCCCGCTAGACGGCCCCCGTGAGATGATGATCGGCACGATGGGAAAACTGGAGTTAAAGCAGTTGATTCAGGAAAAATTGTTGAAGTAATATAATATGGATATATGGTGTGGGGTGTAGAGACGTAGCGTATATGCTGCGTCTCTATTTTTTGCTTTCTTATTATATGAATTGAATGAATAGTAACCCCAATCCAACAGAAACTCCGGTCGCTATCAATCCCGGCATCATGAAAGAATGGTTCAAGATGTATTTACCGATGCGGGTCGTGCCCGTGCGATCGAAGTTGATGGCGGCTACGACTGTCGGGTAGTTTGGGATGAAGAAATAACCGTTTACGGCGGGGAATAAAGCGATCAACATATAGGGTGAGATTCCCAATGCGATCCCTAGCGGCAATAACGCACGAATGGTAGCCGCTTGGCTAAATAATAAAATGGACATTACGAAAAGGGCCAACCCGAATAACCAAGGCATCTGTGTAACTATATGCTCGATAGATCCCTTTAATTCAGTCATATTGCCGGCGATAAATGTATCTCCCATCCAAGCGATACCGAAGATCGCTACCACCGCTTGCATACCTGCGGAAAAAACGGAACCCTGTGCGGCCTTGATACCATCTGTTTTTGTAAATAATAAGATGAAAGCGGAGGCTGTCAACATTAATACCTCAATAATATGTGACATCTGCATCGAGACCTTTTCCGTGCCGACGGTAAAGACCGGACGTAGGGACTCCATAGAACCAAAAATAACGATCGCTATCGTAGCGAGAACAAATATAGAGACCGATAAGGCCGCTTTCATTTGGTTTTCAACGCCTTTCGCCTCATAATGTTCCGTGCTAAACTCATGGTTCGCCACCCGCTTTAAGTATTCCGGATCTTGATCTAGCTCTTTACCGACCTTTAAAGAGTAGATCGCTCCCGCTAACACACCTAATAAGGTACAAGGAACAGAGATCATCAAGATATTCATCAAGGAGATATTGTATCCGGACAACATACTTAATAAAGCTACCGTAGCCGCCGATATCGGACTAGCGGTAATAGCTTGCTGAGAAGCGATCACGGCGATCGCCATCGGACGTTCGGGACGGATCTTCGTTTCCGTAGCAACCTCGGCGATTACCGGAAGGACCGAATAAGCCACATGCCCCGTTCCGGCTATGAAGGTAAACAAATAGGTGACGAGCGGGCTTAATATCGTAATTCGTTGAGGATTCTTGCGAAGCAATTTTTCCGCCCACTTAACCATAAGATCAAGTCCGCCAGCGGCTTGCATACAACTAGCCGCCGCTATTACGGCAACGATCATAAGCATGACATCGATAGGAGGGGAAGTGGGCTGGAGCCCGAATCCAAAGGTGAGTATACCGAGTCCGAGACCTCCTAACACGCCTAATCCGATACCACCGATACGGGCACCTATAATAATGGCTATTAAAACGAAAGCTAATTGTAACAACATGCTGTGCAATTCTTTTGATTTAGTTTGTATTGGAGACAAAAATACTTATTTTTGCTCCGCTATGAATAACAAAAACACAAAAAACGAATGAAAAGAACAAGTTTCGCTATTTTGATCGGTTTGTTTTGCCTTTTCCCTGCGCTTTTTTCTCAAGTACGCAGTGAGTTCCTGTTGGAAAAGAATTGGAAGTTCACCCGGGAAGACAGCCCGGAGTTTATCAATCCTACTTTTAACGATAGCAAATGGCAATCCGTGACCGTTCCGCATGATTGGGCGATTTACGGCCCTTTCAGCTCTCAGAATGATAAGCAAGAGGTCGCTATCGCCCAAGACGGACAAACGGAGGCCATGGAACATGCCGGCCGAACCGGAGGTTTGCCTTTCGTAGGAGTCGGCTGGTACCGGACCGAGTTTGAGGTTCCTCAATTTACGGATGGGAAGCGTGCCACGATCCTGTTCGACGGTGCGATGAGCCATGCTAAGGTCTACGTGAACGGACAAGAGGTTGGATATTGGCCGTATGGCTATAATTCTTTCTATTTCGATATCACGAAACAACTCATGCCGGGGAAAAAGAACACCTTGGCGGTTCGCCTCGAGAACTTGCCGGAATCCTCCCGTTGGTATCCGGGAGCGGGATTATATAGGAATGTACATGTAATCGTGACGGAAAACGCCTATATCCCGGTCTGGGGAACTTATATTACGACCCCGACCGCCACGAAGGAATTTGCGAAAGTCAATGTACAGACGAAAATCGTACTGCCGGAAGGTGCCGATGCCAGCAAGTATAGCGTGAAAACCAGTGTATGGAATCCGAACGGGCAGAAGCTGACGGAGCAGACTACGCCTCTCTCACAGATTAAGTACAATGATAATAGCCTCTCCCAAGAGTTTATCATCCAGACCCCGACTTTATGGTCGCCGGATATGCCCGCCCTGTATTCTGCGGAGACTCGTCTCTATGAGGGCGATCAACTGAAAGATATATATACGACCCCGTTCGGTATCCGTTCAATCGAGATCATTCCGAATAAAGGCTTTTTCTTGAATGGTGAGAAGACGGTATTCAAAGGCGTTTGTAATCACCATGACTTAGGCCCGTTAGGGGCTGCCGTCAATGATGCCGCTATCCGTCGTCAGATCCGGATCTTGAAGGACATGGGATGCAACGCTATCCGTACTTCCCATAATATGCCGGCTCCCGAGTTGGTAAGGGCTTGCGATGAGATGGGTATGATGTTGATGGCAGAGAGCTTCGACGAGTGGAACAAGGCGAAATGCGCGAACGGCTATAATTTGATTTTCGACGAATGGGTGGAGAAAGACCTCGTGAATCTGGTACATCATTACCGGAATAACCCGAGCGTCGTGATGTGGTGCGTCGGTAACGAGGTGCCCAACCAATGGGATGAGAGCGGTTGTAAGATCTCCAAGTTCTTGCAGGATATCTGCCATCGGGAAGACCCGACTCGTCCGGTGACGCAAGGTATGGATGCCCCGGATGCCGTCGTGAATAATAATATGGCGGCGGTGATGGATGTGGCGGGATTCAATTATCGTCCGTTCCGTTATCAAGTGAATTATAAGAAACTGCCTCAGCAAATAATCTTGGGAAGCGAGACGGCCTCCACGGTTAGCTCACGAGGGGTTTATAAATTCCCGGTAGAGCGTAAGGCGATGGCTGTCTATGAGGATCACCAAAGTTCCTCGTACGACGTGGAGCATTGCAACTGGTCTAATCTGCCGGAAGACGATTTTATCCAGCATGAGGACCTTCCGTATTGTATCGGGGAATTCGTATGGACAGGATTTGATTATCTGGGCGAGCCTACTCCTTATTATACGAATTGGCCAAGCCATAGCTCCTTGTTCGGTATTATCGATTTGGCGGGTATTCCCAAGGATCGTTACTATCTATACCGTAGTCATTGGAACAAAAGCGCCAAGACCTTGCATATCCTGCCGCATTGGACATGGCCGGGACGTGAGGGCAAGGTGACACCCGTATTCGTTTATACCAATTATCCTTCCGCCGAATTGTTTATCAACGGAAAGAGCCAAGGGAAACGTACGAAAGATCTAAGCATCGGTATCGATAGTAGTTATACCGAAGCGGCTCAAAAGAGTTTCGAGCGCCAGAAACGATATCGTTTGATGTGGATGGATACCAAATACGAGCCGGGAACTTTGAAAGTGGTCGCTTATGATAAGGAGGGTAACGCTGTGGCCGAGGAGGAGGTTCATACCGCAGGGAAGCCGCATCATATTGAGTTATCCGCCGATCGTAACCAATTGACGGCTGACGGAAAAGACCTTTCTTTCATCAATGTTAGAGTCGTAGACAAGAACGGTAACCTTTGTCCGGATGATACCCGCCAGATCCAGTTTAAGGTACGTGGTGCCGGAGCCTACCGTGCGGCGGCAAATGGAAATAGCGCCAGTCTGGAACTCTTCCATCTTCCGGAAATGAAACTGTTTAGCGGGCAACTTACCGCTATCGTGCAGACGGCCGAGGAACCGGGGACGATCTATTTCGAGGCTTCCGCACCGGGAGTAAAAGGGGCGACCTTGGAATTGATCAGTAAATAAGCTTGATTATCATATAACGCAAACCGCGCGATTCACAGCCGTCTCCGGACTTGAATCGCGCGGTTTGTTATCAGTTGGATGTTGTTTCCGCTCTTTATTTAGGCTTCACGATATTCCCGAATACATCAAAGGTAATCGTCTCGTCCTGCCCGTTATGTGAAACCTTGAATAGGTAGAAGGTGCCATTGGCATTCAATAACGTATATATGGACTGTACCTTGTCGCTAGCGTAAGCGGAGGATTCGAAGCCTTGCATCACGATCTGCGGAACCTCTTGCTCGGACATGGCCCATGTGGTACTTTGCCACCTGTAATCCTTATTCAATTGCGCCACTTTATAAATCTGGTTATCGATCATATCCAGCTCGTAACCTAGGCTGTTCTGTTGGATATCCAGCAATTCGGCGTTGGCGAAAGTGATCTCCATCAGGTTGCTGACCTCTTTCGGGATAACGATCGGCGCGTCATTATTGATCTCATCGTCCACGACTTTGATCAGGTTTCCATACTGTGAATAATACAGGTCTACTTCGCTATTGGACTGCTCCGCCTCGATTTTGTAAACGATTCCCATATTCAGGCGATTGATGGCATACGTATCATCCACGGTCCAATTTAAGTAAAAGCCTTGTTTAAAGGCGGTGGATACCGCTGCCGGTAATTGGGCGAAAGAGATGTCTATCTTCTCCATCATCCATACGCCTTGATCCGTGAACCAAGCGGTTGTCTCGGAACCTTCATTATTGAAATCTACCACATAATAGTTACCTTCGATCTCGAAAACGGGGTTCTTAGCATCGGGATATTTCTCTTGGAAAGCGTTCTCTACCGGTGGGAGAGGGATAATACCTTGATGATCATCATCATTCTTGCTACAACCAGAGAAAAAGAGAGTCAGACCGGCTATACATGTGAATAGGATAAGTCTTGTGTTCATACATTTTGCGTTTATAAGTTTTGGGCATAGAACAACAGGACTATAGGAAAGGTTTTGAGCGAAACTGATTTAAGTATATTGAATCAAGAACAAGGATCTTGTTTCGGCGAGATCCTTGTTCTAATTCGGCCAAATCAAGTTTAAGTCCTTTATTGTGTACCATTCATTCGGAACATTTACAATTCGTTCTCCGGATAGCGTATAGAATAAGAAAGCGCAAACCCAACAGGAATTCACCCCGTCAAAAACGAGAATGTGTTCTTTCCCATCTTTTGGGACGGAATAGACCCAGGGGTATGGATAGTCTGTTCCCTTGACATGGGAATGAGCGACAGAATCAACAGCATTCACCAGCCATTTAGGATGTGTTATCTTTCCGTCTTTAATGACAATTTCTGAACTGGATGTCAAGATTTCGTTATCACCTCCTTGCCTATTATCCATCTCATTGTCGCATGCGTTTAGCATGAATGCCAGCATGATTGTTAAATAGTACAGTACTTTTTTCATCTCTCTTTAGGATTTAGGGTAAATAATATAAGATTGGTATTCCTTGATTATGGATTTTTCCAAAAATAGTCCTTTTGGTAAAGATAATCAAGTATTTATATGTTAATTATGATTGAATATCTATAGATTCTCATTACTGATGTCTTTGTTTTCGTACAAAAGCGGACACAGTGTTCGATATCGGACATCTCTTTTGTTTTATTTCTTCAATAAATCAGTTACTTACGTTTTTGGCACGGGGTTTGCTCTTTGGAGGGTGGAAAATAAAAACAAACGAAATATGGACAGAGAGATATCAAAAGAGGTTCGGCAGAAGGAGCAGCGTAAACAGTTTATAAAGCTGGGGGCGGGGATCGGTATTGCCGTTGTCTTGATTGGCGGGGTGATCGGTTTTATGCAAACCAGCCTGCAACGGAAGGACTTGGTTTTTTCAACGGTAGATAAAGGAGTGATCGAGGTTTCCGTTAGCGCATCCGGCAAGGTGGTACCTGCTTTCGAGGAAATCATCAACTCACCGATCAACTCCCGTATCGTCGAGATTTATAAAAAGGGAGGCGATTCCGTGGATGTAGGTACTCCGATCTTGAAACTGGACTTGCTAAGCGCCGAGACGGATTATAAGAAACAATTGGACGAGGAGCAAATGAAACGCCTCCAATTGGATCAACTCCGTATCCAAAACCGCAATAAGCTTTCCGAGATGGAGATGCAATTGAAAGTCTCTCGCATGGAACTGAACCGAAAGGAAGTGGAGTTGCGCAACGAGCGTTATCTGGATAGCCTAGGCGCTGGAACGACCGATAAGGTCCGTCAAGTGGAACTGGACTATAACGTTAGCGTCTTGAAACTGAAAGAGGATGAGCAAAAATATGAGAACGAGAAATCCTTGACGGATGCCGATTATAAAGTGAAAGAACTCGACCTGAACATCTTCCGAAAGAGCCTAGCCGAGACGAAGCGTACCTTGGAAGACGCCCAGATACGCTCTCCCCGCAAGGCGATCCTGACCTACGTGAACAACGAGGTAGGTGCCCAAGTCTCTCAAGGCAGTCGTGTCGCTATCGTCTCCGACTTGTCCCATTTCAAGATAGAGGGGGAGATCGCCGATACCTATGGTGACCGGATCGCCGCCGGTAGCAAAGCCGTCGTAAAGATCGGCAACGATAAACTGGATGGGGTGGTTAGCGATGTTACCCCCTTATCGAAGAACGGCGTAATCTCTTTCACGGTACAGTTGGAGGAGGATAATCATCGCCGCTTGCGCTCCGGTTTGAAGACCGATGTATACGTGATGAATGCCATCAAGGACGATGTGCTGCGTATTTCCAACGCCTCGTTCTACGTCGGGAAAGGAGAGTATGAGTTGTTTGTTGTCAACGGAGACCAATTGATCAAGCGGAAGGTACAGCTGGGAGACAGCAACTTTGAGTATGTAGAAGTAGTCAATGGCTTGGAACCGGGTGACGAGGTGGTCGTTTCCGATATGACAAGCTTCAAGGAAAAGAATAAACTGAAATTGAAATAACGATTCGAATTATGTATAAGCAGTACATCAAACAAGCGGTTCAAATGCTGCGTGAAAATACGCTCGTAAGCGTAATCTCTATTTCGGGGACGGCCCTCGCGATCGCCATGGTGTTGGTAATGGTGTTAGTGTTCCAGATTAAATCCACGGGATATGCCCCTGAGTCCAATCGGTCTAGGTTTATGTATGTCTGGGGTACGGAAGTCGGTTCGAAATCCCCCGGAGGATCGGATCGTAATCGTGGAGGCATGTCCAGCGAGGTCGTGAAGGAATGTTTCTATACCTTGCGGAAACCAGAGGCCGTATCCGGCTATTGTAGTGATAGCCATTCCTTGTCATTGCCCAATAGACGGCTCTTCAAGGAGTATGAGATTTGTTATACGGACGCGGGCCATTGGAAAATATTCGACCATCCTTTCGTGGAAGGAGGCCCCTTTAGCGAGGCTGATTTTCAATCCGGTATACCGAAGATGGTGCTGTCGGAACAGGTGGCGACCGATTTGTTCGGAACGGGACAGGCCGTCGGGCGGCAGGTTGTGATGGATTTTATCACTTTCACCGTCTGCGGGGTGGTGCGTGACGTACCTTCTTCATTGATGAGCTCCTACGCTCAGGTATGGATACCCTATAGCAGCAATGAGGCCCTGACCCGTGTAAATGGGGAGTATGGGGAGAATATGGCCGGTTATTTCAGCGTGGCCTTATTGGCTCGTTCCTCTTCCGACTTCGATGCCATACGCTCGGAGCTAGACCAGCAGGTCCGTCGCTACAATGACAGCAAGACCGATTATAACGTAGGTTTCCCTTCCGGGCTACTTTCCCAGTTGGATACGGCCATGGGAAGCGGCGCTTTTCAAAAGGTGGACTGGCCTACTTTCTTGGCTGGATCGGGTGCTTTCCTATTCTTCTTGCTCTTGGTACCGGCGCTGAACTTAACGGGCGTAATCCAATCGTCCGTCCAGAAGCGGAAGGAAGAGATCGGTTTACGTAAGGCTTTCGGGGCTACGGGGCAGAATCTTTTGATGCAGATCTTATCGGAGAACTTCGTGCTGACCTTGATCGGCGGCGTGATCGGTATCGGTCTCTCGATGGTGTTGCTGGTGGTAGGGAAGCCTTTCATGTTGAGCGAGAACGTGAGCCTTACGGCGCCTATGCTCATTAAACCGGGCTTATTTATCTCCGCCCTTATCTTTACCTTCTTGCTGAATATATTAAGTGCCGGGATACCGGCATGGCGTACGACAAGGCAACCGATCGTAGAAGCGTTAAAGGGGAACGAGTGAATCCAATGAATGATGAACAATGAGTTGTCAATTGTCAACTATCAACTATCAAATTATGATTAAGCATATATTTAAAATAATATGGGCCCAGCGCAAGAGCAACGGCTGGATACTGGGCGAGTTGGTTATCGTGATGTGCGCCCTTTGGTTTATGATGGATAAGTTATGGGTGGATGTGCGCTGCTATAACGCCCCGATGGGATATGATATCTCGAATACGTGGCGTTTCAAGCTTTCCACGCTCTCGTCGAACGCCCCGGGTTATGTGCCCGACTCACTTTACGACTCGAACGCAACACAGGATTTGTTGAAGCTTATGGAACGTATCCGCCAAGAGCAGGAGGTCGAGGAGGTATGTGTTACGTATTGGTCCATGCCTTATTCAAACGGAAGTTCGTGGGGGACGCTCCTTCCCTTGGGCGCTGATACCTCGAAGGCGGTAGGACAGAACTACCACAAGCTGAAAGTATCCCCTTCTTATTTCGATGTATTCCGTATGAAGGATAAGGAGGGCCGTGCCATCACCCCGCTGGTGGAGAACGCTTACCGCCCGCTCGTCGTAACGGCGGAGGCGGAAGATTTCTTCTTCGGGGGGCAGTCCGCCATAGGCCGGCAGATCTCGGAGAATGACGACCTTTCCGAGCCTTTCACAATCGCCGCTGTCCTTCCTACCTTCCGTAGCAATGACTTCGACCGCCCGGAGAACTGCGCTTTCACGATATTGAAAGGTGAGTCATTGCAGGAGTTCGTGAAGAATTTCGGCGTAAGGAGCGCTGAACTATCGGTACGTACGAAACGCCCGATGACCGAGGATGAGATGTACGCTTTCTTGGAGAAAACAGCGGATCGGATGACGGTAAATAACACCTTCGTCCACGGTGTCACCCTCCTTGCCGACCAGCGTGATGACCAACTCCGGTTTACCAAGAACGAGAACAGCAAGAAACTCTCCATGATGGCCT
>OHCE01000643.1_pt1 | contig 15620 bp, 16 predicted proteins | sample 1577571 | NCBI WGS metagenome assembly OHCE01 (sample SAMEA3879505, study PRJEB24766) | human gut metagenome | biome: human-associated habitat; feature: feces | place: USA | collected 1985/1987 | reverse complement strand
GGACATCTATCTGGCATCCATAAAGGGAGGCGCTGCCCATGGAGAATAAGTATCGTGACCTGCATGAGCTGCCCGTGACACTGCGGGTGGGGGACTTGATGCCCATTCTCGGCATCGGGCGCAACACCGCCTATGAACTGATCCGCAGCGGACAGATACGGAGCGTCCGCAGTGGAAGCAGACCGGATCATCAACATCGCTGGTACTAAAGGCTCCAAAAACGGAAAGCAGTGTGCGGAAGGTATTTCTGCCGAAAACCGTTTCGATGGCGCTCACAGAGGAGAAAGATAGGCAGCAGAGGGCAAAAGAAATGCTGGACAGCGATTATCAGGACTTTGGCCTTGTGATTGCCCATGAGGACGGACGTCCCTACGAGGAAAGGCAGATTGCCTTTCTGCTCCGCAAGCTGACCGATGCCACAGGACTGCCGCCGGTAGTTTTTCACAGTCTGCGGCATTGCAGCGCCTCGCTGAAGCTGCAAATCGGCGGCGGAAACATCAAGGCGGTGCAGGGCGATACTGGCCACGCACAATCCCGTATGGTAACAGATCTGTACGCCCATACCAACAACGAGGAGCGCCGCCGGTTGGCGGAGAAGGTAGAGGCGGATTTCTTCCAGAAACGGGCTGATGTGCCGCAGGAAAAGCCGCTGGATAACTCTGCGGAACAGGCGTACCGCCTGCTGCAAGAAAATCCCGACATTGCCAAATTGATCATTGCAACGCTGCAAAAACAGACGCAGCAATAGCTTGTTGGAAGATCTGTTGGAAAGTCCAACGAAACTAAGAAACGATAAAACAAAACAAACCCTGTAACCGTTGTGGTTACAGAGTTTGCGTGGAGCTGCTGGGCGGATTCGAACCGCCGACCTCATCCTTACCAAGAGATTTTTGATAATTTTTATAACAATCTCTACTTGTTTTTAGTCATTTTTGTTCCGAACAACGTTGTTTCCAGAACTTTCGAGAAGTGCAGCCTCCGTTGTTTCCACATCTGTCTGTGGTGGAACTGTGGTCAAGCCGCAATTTTACGCATTCACCCGCTGATCGTAAAACTCGCTCTCCGCAACCTTGGTTACAAAGTCAGAAACCACATCCGCTGTATCTCTATCAGTTACTCGCCAGATTTTTTTACTTTATATACCGCTTTCTCCAGCCAGTATATTATAGAATGCCTCTAACTCGTCAATTACCAGCTGTGTAATTGTATGCCCTAAGAAACTATTTTCATTAATATCATGTTCGGCAAGAACTCGGAACAGCTTTTCATTAAAGTTATATGCCTGAATCTGTTTCAAAAACTCTTCTAAACTAACTCTTGCAAGTCTACCCTTATCGCAAAGCTGATAAACAACAAATGCAACACTCATCTTGAAACGAAGCTTGACTATGTGCTCTATGTCTAACATACTTTCCGACAATAGTGAGATGTAGTGAAGCGAAACTGGATATCTAATATATGGGATACAGCCGTACTCTATACACGATACAAGAACATCAATGGCTTGTTGGATACACCCAAATACAAGTATAAAGAAATTGTATGAATCTGGCTTGGCTCGATCTACCATGTATTTGGTTCCAGACAAAGCGCCCCTGAATCGCTCTCCAAATGGTAACATCACATTATCATCTTCCGAGAACATCACTAATCTTCCAATATCTTCACGGGCAAATCGTATAATATCATCAATGCTGTTACACTTTGCAAAGTAATCGTTCAGATTGTCGATTCCATTAAAAAGGCTAATAAATGCTTGTCCCCCGACGCTATAGAGCGAATGATAGCCATTTGATTGGTTGAGAAGTCGAAGCGGCAGTATGAGGATTTCACCATGAACATTTTCTAATAGCTTCAGATTATCTTCTGCTGTCACTCCGATTTGCTCATATAGAAATTCAGCATCTTTGCCATCTGGCATTTTACTTCGTATTTCTGAATACTTACTCAGAGGATCATCAAGAATATGCTTGTCTCCCATTAACAAAAAAGGTAAGTGTTCATTATCCTCAAAATCCATAAATGTGGCAGCCGTGAAAACGTAACTGTTTTCACCAGGGAACCAAGCTTTTAGATACAGCTGAATTTCCTCGATATGACGCAGCCAGAATAAATTAATTTCATCCAACGCTTCTGGTGAATGGCTACTTTTTAATTTTGGCAACAAAGTTGCGAGCAATTCTTTATATTCAGTTTGTATTAAATGAATCTTATCCAGCAATAGGTTTGATTTCAAAGTTAATTACCTCATTTAACAACTGTTCTGGGATACCATATATCTCGTCCAAAAAAGATATAGTTTTGTTCATAATCATAATACAATCTGGCAGAACGGTTTTCAATCTGGTTTCGTCCTCAACATCCGGAACACAATGATATTTATGAGCGGGGTTGTTACATTTCAAAAGAGAAGACTCACGAATAGCTCCCCATAATCCATGTTCAAAAGAAGAATCGTAATCGTAATATAAGCCATATAGATTCTTCTCTCCGACATCTTCCGCTTTAAGCCTTATGTTTTGCTTGTCAAAATATTTAGTATCCATATCAATGAATTCTTCACCCTTGAATTCATTGACTAAAGCTTCGATATATTTTTCGTCGAAATGAGATTCCTCTAAAGCACCATTTTCCCTGTGCCTTGCTAAAACGAGCTTATATAGCCCCATACCATACAGCTGATAATCACGCCAAATATTTTCATGAAACGACTCGTTTTTTACGAGATATTTCATCATAATATAGTCTTCAATCAAGACACGCACGCAACTTCTGCCAGATATAGAATTAAATAACTGATGCTCATAAATTTCCTTCAATCGCTTATAAGAATATGTCGCAATCCCGAGCAAAACACTCATTTTCTCATTAAGCGGGGCAGCTGTTAAAAACAGTTCCGAGAGATACACAAATACCTCATGCAGTTTTTCCATGTATGCGGTGATGTTTCTCTTTTCCTCTGAAAATCGAATGGCGAATATACTGCAATCTGTCATTTCGCTTACACACCTCCAAAATTCCTTCAAGTATGCAGAGTCAACCTCTTCAAAAGTCAAAATCATCATTTCAAGAGAACGTACTGTTGGACGAGCCATGCACATTATTTCATCAGTGTGTTTGGATGACGGATAGGCCACCAGCAAATCCACCTGTTCTCTTAAAAGATGTACTTCCCCTGAAAGTTGATTAAAATAGAGTGCTACAAACCTGATATCAGTTGCTTCATTAGATTGGTGATCCATTATTTCACGCATTGTCTGAATTATCGCTTCACACCTGTCCTCAACACTCTGATCTGGACAATAAAAGCACTTAGCAAAAATCGGGGCTTTGCTTGCAGTAAGAAAAACCGTTAACGGCGCAAGTGCTTCTTTAGCTCCACTGCAAATAATGTAATCATAAAATCTCTTTTGAATATCTGCGTCCAGCTTTAATATCTGTGATAATCTTGCTGTATAGAGGCCAGGTGCCAATTTGTGTAATGCAGAAATAATGCCGTAGGACTTTCTTAACCCTTCATCTCGTCCATAATATTTCAAAATCAATCCAATCCAAAGGTACTCTGGCATGCGGCCATAAGTCCACGACTTTTCGTCTTCAAGTTCATGCATCAACGGTATTGCATTTATTGGCGTTATAAACTTACCTTTTTGAAAGGTATGGTCAGATAGTTTGCTGCGTCTCATTTCTCTTCCTTTCGCCTTCTCAATCGCGCTACAGCTGTTCTAAAACTAACGGAGGCACCCCTAACGGATGCCTCCGTTAATTTTGGAGCCCCGAGTTTTTCAACAAGAAAAGAGTTTTATTTTGCGCTGCTGTAAACAATAGAAAGTCAATCCTCCGGCAGAGCATCATGCGTCGACTGCTCCAACATGAGGAATCGATCGAAGTCGCTCTTGTAGAGTCGATCCTGAATAATTCGATATTTCTCAAACTCTGTTTCGGCATGAAGCTTTGCCTGCTCCGCGCTGATTTTACCGGGTCCCGTCAGCAGTTCGTTTCCGTTAAACTCCAAGAACCCGTCCAGACGCTTCGCCCAATCCTCCATACTCATAGGAATTTTGCGTTCAGCCTGAAGCTCAGCATAGTCCAAATAGAGAGACACGATCCGCTCCAGATATGACATTTCCTTTTCGCTCAAATAATTCTTGGCTACGGTCACATCAGCCTTTACGATTTTTCCGTCTGGTGCTTTTTCCCAGGTTGCCAGCCCCATGTGTTCTTTCGCCGCATCAGCCCGCTCCACGATCTGCTCTTCCGGTATTGTGTGTTTGCAAAAATACAGAAACGGAGGAAGCGACTATGATGAATCAACTTCCGGTCAGGCAGTGTCAGTACTGCGGCAGCAAAGATATCCGGGTCGGCTGGCAGAGCGATGCGCTGGTGACCTTCAAGCGGAACGGTCTGCTGGGCAACCGCATCAAATTCCTGATCTGCGGTAACTGCGGAGCGGTCCTGTACCAGCGTGTGGCAGAGCCGCACCGCTTCCCGCAGGCGAGGTAAACAGTATGTACGATTACATGAAAGCACTGCAAAGGCAGTTCGAAACCAAGCCCCGATCGATACAGAACCTGTCCGATGAAGTCGACCGAACTCACAAAGAGCTCTCTTCCCGGCTGGTGAAGGATGACCGGAAACTCCTGCTTCGGCTGGTGGATATGGAGGACAGCCTGCGGGGCCTCGCAACCCTCCACAGCTTCATCTGTGGCTACCGCCTCGCCTGCGGAATTCACAGAGAACTGGCAGAGGAACCGGTGTACTCCTTCGCCAGAGAGGAAGAGGAACGGGCCTGCAGCAAAGCGCAGGTCCATGATAAGGACGATACAGACGCATGATCAAAAACAAAATTCGATTGGAGGTGAAAATCCATGGCAAAACGAAGACCGTCCGGCGACGGAATGGTGCGCAAGCGGGAGGATGGCCGCTGGGAGGGCCGTATCGTGGTGGGACACAAAAGCAACGGTGACTCCATCTTCCGGTACATCTCCGCGCCCACGCAAAAGGAACTGTCCGCCAAACTGCGGCAGCTCACCGAAGCCTATAAAGGCGTAGACCTGACTGAAGAAAGCAATATGGCCCTCTCCGTCTGGCTGGACAAATGGCTGGACGAGTACATGGCCGCTACGCTTCGTCCCACCACCCTGAACGGCTATCGCCGCTCTCTGGAACTCCATGTCAAACCCTATCTCGGAAACAAAGCTCTCTCAAAAATCACTGCCGTCGACCTGCGGTCGCTCTACCGCTCCTTACAGGAAACCGGGCGGGTACATCCCAAAGATGGACAATCCCCCGGCCTTTCCGCCAGAACGGTCCACGGCATCCACACCACCCTGCACCACGCCCTGAAAACGGCTATGGAGCAGAACCTGATCCCCAACAATCCCGCGGCAGAAGTTGACCCGCCCAAGTTTGACGGCGCACCCATGAAGATCCTCACCGAAGCACAACTGGATGCTTTTATGAGAGTCATTGAAAAGGATGCGTTCTGGCATGATTTCTTCTACACCGCGGTGACCACCGGTCTGCGCCGCGGCGAGATCTGCGCACTGCGGTGGGAGGATTTCGATACGAAACAGGAAACGCTCCATGTGCGGCGTACCCTCCACAAGGAAAAAGGCAAGCCGCTCACCACAGGCGATACCAAGACTTATGCGGGAACGCGGAAGATCACCCTGCCGCCCAGTACAGCAGAGATCCTCCGCAAACGACAGAGCCAAATCTGCTCCCCATGGATCTTCTATGACCCGTTCCGCCCAGAACTGCCGATAAATCCCAGTCGAGCCTATCAGCAGCTCAAAACCTTGCTGACCGAGGCGGGACTGCCGGACATCCGCTTCCACGATCTGCGGCACCCGTATGTCAAGCACACGACAAAAATTTTTAGCTTGCGCTTGATGGATTCTCAAGCGCAGGCTTATCCTGATGCTCGGCGAAAAACTCGCGGAGCTTGTCAGCTTCATCGGGGAGGACAAAGCCAAAGCCCTGTCCGTCCACTCTGCAATAGAAAGCGATTTTCATGTCTGCCACCTCAAGCGAAAATGTCTTGGATTTTATATGCGATTTCAATGCGCTTGTCAGGGTACACCAGTACCCGGTCAATCAGCAGCTCGGCCAGCTCGGTGGTCAGCGTGTCCGCATCGAAAATTGCCTTGGATGCTTCCATGCGGCTGTCCTGCCGTGCCTGTTCGTCCTGTTTCTGCTTCGCCTGTGCCAATACTGCGGCATAGGCGTTTTTCGTTTTCAGCAGCAGCTCGTCACACGCGGTCTTTTCCGCCTTGTAGGTGTTCAGGTCAATCTCGCCCATGAGATAGCGTTCATACAAGGCGCGCTTACCGTCTTGCAGTGCCTCGATCTGCTGCTCATATTCGGTGCGTTCCGGTACGGAAGCATCCACCCGGAGCGAACCGTCCGGGGCAAGCGGTGCGGCGGCTTCCATCTGCTTTTTCAGCGTCAGGAATACCGCTTGTTCCAGCTCTGCGGCGTTCAGACGCATCTTGTGGCAGCGGCTTTCTACGTCCGCCTCAGAATGGCGGCAGTGATAATATGAGGTTTTCTGCATGGTGCGGGACAGCGCATGACCGCAGCAGCCACAGAAGGCTTTGCCTTTCAGCGGGTAGTCCCGCTTTTTCTTGTTTGGCTGGGAAAAGCGGAGCTGGCTGGCCTGCACGGTATCAAACACGGCTTTCTCTACGATGGCCGGGTGATGGTCGGGGATGATGTACCATGATTCTCTGTCCTTTAGGCGGCTTCTGGTGCCGCCTACTTCGAGAACCGCCCGCTTGCCGATCACATACACGCCGGTGTAGCGTTCATCCTCCAAAATGCGGAGAATAGTGGATGTACTCCAAATCCCGTGACAGCGGGAAATATCGTGGGTATGATTGCCGTGCGCCGCTTTGTACTGGCCGGGAGTGGGGATGCTTCTGCGAAACAGCTCCCGCGTGATGGCGGTGGCGTTGATCCCCTCGGCGGCAAGCTGGAAGATAAGCTGCACAACGGCAGCGGCCTCCGGGTCAGGCTCCATTCTGCCATCGGCGCTTTTGCGATAGCCGTAGGGACAGATTTTGCTCTGATACTCGCCTCGCTGCATCTTGGCGTACTTGGCGCTCTTGGTCTTGATGGACATATCGCGGCTGTAATATTCGCTGATGAGATACTTGAATGCTACGTCCATGCCGCCGGTGTCACCCTTGAATTTGCTGCTGTCAAAATCGTCGCTGATGGAAATGAAGCGGGTATGGAACAGCGGGAACACGCGCTCGATAAAGTAGCCGGTTTCAATGCTGTTTCGCCCGAAGCGGGAAAAATCCTTGACGATGATGCAGTCGATTTGATTGGCCCGCACCAGCTCAATGAGCTTCTGTACCTGCGGACGCTCAAAATTCGTGCCGCTGTACCCGTTGTCGATGAACTCCATGATCTCCGCGTTCAGAGCTTCGGGCATGGAAGCCGCGTACTCGTGGAGAACAAGGCTCTGATTTTCAATGCTCAGACTGTCGTACTTGTAATCCTCAATGGAGAGGCGGATGTAGAGGGCAATTACATATTTCTGCATTGTTTCAGCACCTCCGCATAAGTTTCAAACTCGCTCTGGAAGCGATAGCGCACCGTGATCTGCTTGTCGTGGGATACCTCGATGCGGTCGATCAGCCGCTCGATGAGTGCGCCGGTCAGCGCACGGTCAGTCTTGATTTGCGCGGCATCCTGTTCCAGCGCCCGGTGCTGCTCAATCTGTGTATCTATTGTCCGCAGGCCGTCCTCCAACTGCTCCATTTCCACGGCGAGATTGGCAATGCGGCTTTCGTACTTCTCCTTGTAGTCAAAGTATTCATCCTTGGTGAGAATGCCTTGGACGAGGTTTTCATATAAACTCCGCACGATACCGCGAAGCCGCTGGACTTCCTGCCTGCGGCTGGTGATCTTCTCCCGCAGTTCAGCGCAGTCAGCGGCCTGCCGGGGCTGCTCCGCAAGCGACAGGCGATATTCGCCCAAAGCGGTGTTGAGGGCTTCCTGAAGCATATCTGCCAACATATCCAGCAGCCTATCCTCGCGGATGGTCACGCCGGGGCAGGCATCCTTGCTGATTCGGCTCCTGCTCAGACAATGGTAGAAGTACACATCGTCGGACTTCTTGCGGATGTTTCTCTGCCGGTGCAGACTGCCGCCGCAATGGGCGCAGAACACCTTGCCTTTGAGATGATTCGGCGTGTAGGCTTTGACCTCCCGTGCCTTGGCGCGGCTGGCGGTCTGGTCGAGGATTGCTTGCACCGCCGCGAACTGCTCCCGGCTGATGATGGCCTCGTGGGTGCCCCGTACCACCGTCCATTCCTCGGCATCGGCCTTGACCTGCCGGTGATCCACGGTTTTGGTCTGCCCCTGAACGAGATCTCCGGTGTAGACCTCGGAGCGGAGAATGACACCGACTGTCCGGGTCTGCCACTTGCCGCTGCCGAGCAAATTTTCGTGAGTGATCTTGCCCTGCCTCTTCTTATAGTGGCTGGGGGTGAGAACGCCTGCTTCGTTCAGCCGCACGGCGATGGTATTGAGGCCAGCGCCCTCGGAAGCCCAACGGAACATCCGCTGCACCACAACGGCGGCAACGGGGTCGATGATAAGCTGGTGGCAATCGTCCTCCGCTTTCAGGTAGCCGTAGGGAGTACGCGCACCGATGAATTTGCCGTCCTTCATGGCCTGCCGCTGCTGCGCCCTGATCTTGCGCCCAATGTCCAAAGCGTAGGCTTCGTTTATCATGTTCCGCAGCGGGATGATGATACCGGAATGGGCATCTTCCGGGTTGGCGGTGTCGAAGTTTTCGTTGACCGCAATAAAGCGGATGTTGCGGATGCGGAAATACTGCTCGATGTAGTAGCCGGTGTCGATGGTGTTCCGCCCCAAACGGGAGAGGTCTTTGACAATCACGCAGTTTACATGACCGGCCTCAATATCTGAGAGCATCTGCTGAAAGCCCGGACGGTGGAAGTTTGTCCCGGTCGCGCCGTTGTCGATATAGGTATCGTATACACTGATCTCCGGATACTGCTCCAGATAGCGGGCAATAATCATCTGCTGGGTTTCAATGGATAGCTGTCTTTCAGGTGATGGTTGCACATCACCGTGTAATCCCGCGTCCGTTCAACGCGAAATACAGCCATATTGCTTCAATCCTTTCCGCAGGGCAGTCAACCTGTTTGGCCGTCCTCCTCGGCAAACCGCGTATCCAGCCGCTTTACGCTCCAGTTCTGCTTGAACTGTCCCAGCGGGCCGGTGCCCGAACTGCGCCAGCGCACGGCGATCCAGCTCCAGCAGCTTTTCCCACAGCTCCGGGTGATGCTTTCGCAGCTTCCGCAGCTCGTCGATACGCTGGAACGGGCAGCACCAGCAGGACGCACGGTGGTAAATCTCATACAGCCCGCCGAAGTCAAAGCCACGGTCGTAACAGGCTTGGAGCGCCTGCGCCTCCGTGATGCCCCATTCCACGAGGGGATACCGCTCATCCTTGCAGCGCCACGCTTCATCGGCGGCGATACCGACATAGTGGATCGCGCCCAGCTCGCCTTTGAGCCGGTTGACTTCCTTGGTGATGAGGTGCGTTTTGAGCTGCCCGGTACACCAGCGGACGCGGATTCCCGGCCAGCCGTTGCCGTAGGGCGGGATGCCCAGTCTTGCGCGGTTTTCCAGACTGCGGGGCTTCTGCTTGGGTTCGTCGAACATCAGGTATTCAAAGCCCTTGGGATGCCGCAGCGTGGTGATATGGATGCCGCGCTCCCGGAAAAGATGCTCGTCCAGTTTGGCAAGGTGTTCATACATTTCCGGGAACTCCATGCCGGTGTCCGCTGACAGCACCATGTCGATGGGCATATCCCGTTCGATCATCAAAAGCAGCATGGCGGTACTGTCCTTGCCACCGGACAGGCTGACGGCGTGAAACTGCTTGCCGTTTGTATTCTGAATGGTTTCCCGCATGGGGAAGCCGCTCCGTTTTCACTCCTTTCCCACATCACAGCTCATAGATGGGCTGCTCGTGTTCGTAGTAGGGATCACACAGGGCGGCAAGCTCGGCCACCAAGTCCTCCAAATCCAGAGAAATCTCGCTGTCCGCCCAGTCGCTGCCCTTGTAGACGCGGTACTCGGTGACGTATTCGCCTTCTCCTGCGTTCACGCTGAATTTGGCAACGACGGCAAAGCCCATATCCTCCAGCAGCCACAGCTCCATTGACCGGGCAGCAAACACCGTGCCGATGTAGCTGTCGCCCACGTCCTCATAGAGAAGTGTCGCTCGCTGTTTGAACAGCTCCGCGCTGCGATAGTCCAAGCTCAGCGCATTTTTGCCGTCTGCGCGGTAGGCATAGACCGTTTCAGCCTTGTTCCAAACGGCTTGCAGCAGGGCGTGATAGTCGATGTTTTCCAGAAACTCGTCGATCTCTGTTTCCGTGTAGCCGACCTCCGTACCCTTGCGGAACAGCGTGGTCAGCGCTTTTTCCAGCTCTGTAACTTTGCTCATGGTAATTCCTCCAATCGTTTTAGTGACGCCGTTTTTTTCGGTCAGGAAGGATATGCCCCTCAATGACGGCGGCGTGTTTGCGGATTTTGATTTCTCCGCGCCTCTCGGATGCCTGCGCCTTGGCGTATCCCACGTCGGAGAGGAACAGCCGCAGCCGTTCGCCCTTTTCGCCCACAGGGGATTTCCATGACAGGACATCAAAAATAATCATGTGGCGGGTTTCGTCCATAAAGCGCTCCAGCGCAAGGATGCTGTGACCGCCGACAAAATCATCAGCGTTCATATTCGGCACCTCGCGCTCTGATCTGAAAGGCGGCAAGCCCATAACGGGCGATCAGAGTGGCGTTGACGATCAGGCGCAGCGCCTCCGGGTCGATCACCTCCGGTTCTGCTAAGTCCGCCATCGTGACCGCCTCCGTCTTGTCGCAGAGGTCGCGCGCCGCCATGAACAGCGCGTAGTTGTGCGGCGAGGTGTTTTTCAGCACCGCATAGCCGAACTCGATCCCGTCCTTGCAGAAGCAATTTGCCGTGCGGCGGTAAATATCGTCGTTGGAGGTCAGCAGGTACATGGCCGCATAGTAGGCGTTGGTGTCTCTGCGACGGCGATAGCCCTGCACGGCGCACTGATACTGCATTCGGCGCTCATGCTGCTCACTGCTCCAAAGGCTTCCGGGATAGTGCTTGATCAGCAGGTTCAGGCGAGGGGACAGGCGGCGGTCGTGGGGGAATGTTTCCATGACGGCCTCGCGGTAGCCGACCACACCGGCCTCAATGCGCTCGGCCAGCCACGGGCAGCGCAGGGCGGTGCATCCCAGCTTTTTCACATACTCGGTGCAAAGCTGGCAGCTCACATCCTTGGGCGTGTATTTGAACGTGTTGATATACATGGCGTCCTCCTTTTGGCATGAAAATAGCGGACAAACAAACTGCTTGTCCGCTCAACGGCTCTGGTCGCGCTGGCGCTTTTTCTGCCATGCGTCCAGTAATTTGAAAATGGTGTTCTCAATCTGGAACGGGGTATAGGAACGCGGGAAGTATTTGCGGAGCTTTTCACCGGAAAGGGTAATGTCGTTTTTCTCCGGTTTCTTCTGCTCCATCATAATGGAGAGCATGGTGTCCTCGTTCAGCTCGCCGCTCTGGCTGAGCTTTTTCATCCGCTGCGCCTGCGAGAGTGAGGGGGTGGCCTGTTCGCTGTCGATGGTTTCCAGAAGCAAGCCCTGCTCCTTGGGTGTCAGCGCCGCGATCTGATAAGCGGGACTGAGGGCGATCTTCTTTTCGTCCACCATCTGCTGAAGCTCCGGGACTAACTGCGTCAGGGCGATGTAGTTGCGGATGGTGTCTCCGCTCACACCGGCGTCCTGACCAACTTCATCATCACTGCGGAACTTCGCCGAAATTTTCGGCGAAGTCAGATCCGTCCGTGCGCCCTGCCGCTTGATGGCCTCCATCTTCATCTTGTAGGCTTTGGCGCGTTCGGAGGGGAGAATGTTCTCCCGCTGGAGGTTGCTGTCCACCATGATGATGGTGGCAGCGTCCCGGTCAATGTCGCGGACAATGACGGGCATGGTGGCCAGCCCCGCCAGCTCACAGGCGTGTTTGCGGCGGTGGCCTGCGATCAGTTCATAGCCGCCGTCCTCCCGTGGCCGCGCCAGCGCGGGGACGAGGACGCCGTACTCCTTGACGCTTTCGGCGGTTTCCTGCATGGACGCATCCTCCCGCACCTGAAAGGGATGATCCGGGAACGGATGCAGCTCGGAGAGCGGAATCTGAATGACTACTTCCTGTTGCGGTTTCGGCTTTTTGGATGGCGTGGGCTTTTTGCCCGGTTCTTTCTGCGCTGTTTTTTCAGTCATCGTATTCCTCCTGTCGGCATCTGATTTTGGGTACAAAAAAAGGACATTTCTTCTTTTCAGAGGAAATGTCCTGATTTCTTGGATGGGCTGACTGCCCGCCCAAACGGTATTTAGTTTTTGTCGTTACTATAACACCCCCTACGATATAACTACTTCGCGGCTCGATTTTTCGGTTTGGAAAAGGATGAAAAACCTTGCCAGATAACCGAAAACCCTTGATATACGGGGCTTTTCCGGTTTGTCGTAATTATACCGTAAGGGCATTCTTGCGCCAGTTTGCTTTTGGCAAACGGTGTCCCGATGAAGATGATTCAGGAGTGGCTGGGACACAGCGATTTCTCTACCACCGCGAATATTTATTCGCATTTGGACTACGCTTCCAAGGTTTCTTCAGCAGAAGCAATGCTGAACGGGCTTGGAATGGGTTCAAATCCGGAAAAAGACACTTAAAAAAGTGTGATTTCTCTCCAGAACAGGGCGTTTTCTCTCCTGTTATGAAATTGTCAAACTCAAAAATTCTGCTTTTTGCATAAAAAAGCGGTACAGAGCGCTCAAAAAGCGCGCTGTACCGTTGATTTGCGGAGCATCAGAGATTTGAACTCTGGCGGCGCTACAAACGCCCTATCGCATTTCGAGTTAATCTTTGAAAAGGCAATATGGTGATAACCAGGGCTGATACAGGCTGGTTTGTCCGCTGATTTTGGGCGATGTTTGTGGAAAAAACACTGATAAGCCGGCAAAAAACAATGTAGGTACGAAAAGAAGCAAAATCACCTGTTTTGGAGCAAAAATGGCGGCTTTTTGGGAGAAATGCAAGATAAGATGCAAGATAAGCCCTGCCCAAAAAGCCGGATAATGGTGCAGATTTGCGGACACGAATGAGAAAAATGCAAGCTACAAAAGAAATGAGTAAGTGGTTTTTAGGGTTCCACTTTACAAACAAGGAGAACCCGAAATGAAGAAAAAAACTGTAAGCAAAGACCCGCTGGCAGAAAAGATTGAAGAAATTCTAACGCCCTATCCGGACCCGATGAGCCGCAACGATTTCCGCATCGTATGCCATATCGGAACGCGCACTTCGCTTTATCTCCTGCAAAGCGGGCTTGTTCCCTGCAAAAACAACGGAAAGAAAACGCGATGCTATAAAATCGCCAAGAAAGATGTTGCCGAGTATCTCTACCGCCGAGAGTCCGACCCGATGCACTACACTCCGCCCAGCGGGTGGTATTACAACTACCCCAAACACAAGAAACCTGCCGCATCGTTGGAGCGCAAGCTGAACTATAAGGGCGAGGAACGGCTGCTGGCCAAGGAATGGTACGAGCAGCAACTGGCAAATTACCCGGATGTACTGACCGTTGCGCAAGTCTGCGAGGTGACAGGCTATCAACGCCACACAATTCTGAAATGGTGCAGCAAGGACTTGCTGAAAACCATCTTACAGACACCCAAGTACATGATTCCCAAAGTATGGCTGCTGGAATTTGTGACATCCGATTTTTTCAACGAAATCAGTCGAAAATGCGGAAAACACTATGCTGCAATCAAGGAAATCGGTGATTCACGCAAAGCCCGATAAGATGACTATTCGACCTCATGTGAACGCTAACACTTTAAGACTGCTTCCATCGGTCTGATATTTCCCATTTCAATTTTCCAGTCACCGACTGGAAAATTGGATATCTGAGATATGCAAGCCCCAAAATCTAGTTAGACAAATCTCCCAAGGCATATTCAGCTTTTACGCAGAACTCAATTTGCCAGACACTGTCTGGTAAATTAGCTAGCCAAATACAACAGGCTTATATTTTATAAATCAGCATATTATGGTCAAAGCTGTCAAACAGGGGTATCCACATCCAAAAGAGAAAGGCCCAAAGTTGGACGCAAAGAATAAGGGACAGAAATAATTGAAATAGAATGTAATTCGTACAAGACTGATATTCCTGAAGCTGTCAATATTTTAATTTATTGACATTTCTCCGAAATCACGATATAGTAATAGTAGAAAACGACTTGGGAGGGATACTGGATGCCGAGCGATTACCAAAAGCAAATAAAAGAAATTTTTGGCACATCTGATTTGGATGAATTGCGAGAACTTGCAAAGATGCTGAAAATCAATCATCCAAATCCGCGCAATGCGGGCCGCAAGGCACAGCTGACCCCCGACCAGACCGTAGAGGTTTTGGAACTGCATAGAAAAGGCATCGGCAACACCGAGATTGCAAAACAGTTTGGCGTGTCGCGCCAGACCATATATAAGTATATCTATAACGCCGAGCATTTCAGCAAGGACCCGGATTTCACCATGCGGATGAACTTTATGAATGGTCAGCAGCTATGTACGGTCATTGACATTGATTTCAAGCACGAAGTTGTCCGCATGAAGAACTACACCGACCGAATCCCTTTGCGGGCGTTTGGCGTTGTAGAAAATCCGTCATGGGCCGATTTCGAGGAGTTTTTGAAAGAAAGATGCCTGCCCGCCAGCCGAGCCGGTTTGAAAGATATTCTCCGGGAGATGGAGGTTCCTTTCTTTGATCCGCTGCTGATTATTGAAAAGACCAATGGGCGTATGGCTGGGGATCACCAATGGGTGCAGGTGATCCATAATACCGCTGTGTAGGGAGGAAACTATAGAAACAATTGATTTAAGCAAATTTGAGCCACAAGAAACGCTGAACCATACACCCAAGGGAAATCAGTTAAAATGAAAATGCGGTGGATACAATGTAGCTATCGAACGTCAAAATAGTAAATAACTGTCTTTCGAACTAGAAAATGCGTTTTTGTCGGACGGAATTCAAGAATGTTCTTAAACTGGAATGGGCGGAGGAAGTGGTGGTGAGGGAGATTGTGTATGCAGAATAAACTCTAATAATACTAGAACAGTATAAAAAGTTGATATTTTAAATTTTATTCTCGATTTTTGAAAAACATCTGCAAATATTGAAATTAAGATTTGACTTTCCGCCTAGAATAGAGTACACTGGATTCAGAAAATCATCTGGGAGGAATTGCGATGCTGCTTCAATTTTCAGTCACCAACCACCGTTCCATCAAGGATACAGCCATCATCAGCTTGAAAGCATCTACAGATAAAAGTCTGGTCGACTGCCTGATTTCACCGGATGAGAAGAAACAGCTTGTTCCAGTGCTGGCACTGTACGGTGCAAATGCAGCAGGAAAAAGCAATGTCCTCCATGCACTCCTGCTCATGCGGGAAATGGTCTGTGGCCGATATGCCAAGCTGCTGAAGGGCG
>OHCE01000640.1_pt1 | contig 15721 bp, 16 predicted proteins | sample 1577571 | NCBI WGS metagenome assembly OHCE01 (sample SAMEA3879505, study PRJEB24766) | human gut metagenome | biome: human-associated habitat; feature: feces | place: USA | collected 1985/1987 | reverse complement strand
GCAAAGTCCATGATGACAAAGCCCATGCAGTGGTTCTGCCGCAAGAGCGGAAAAAACAAGTTTACCCCCAAAGATATTTCCGGCATGAAGGCGACCGCCACCTTGAAAGCCGCCGACCGCAACCCCTACTCGTGGAATATGGAATTTTACGAATACCCGGATGGCAGCGGCTACGAGGGGCGCTTTACCAAATGCGGCATCTGTGTGCTGATGAAGGAGCTGGGTCTGTACGACCTGACCCCCGCCCTGTGCCGTCTGGACTACACCATGAGCGAAGCGGGCGCTGCGACGAACTTTGTGCGGCAGTACACCCTTGCTTCCGGCGGACTCTACTGCGACTGCGGGTACAAAAAGAAAGGGTAACGGACGATGAAGAGGAAGGAAACCTATCTTTCCCGTGATTTCCGGGAGACTGTGGCACTGCACTTTCCCGCGCAGGCAAAGGAACTGAACACCGCTTTCGATATGCGACTGAGTGCGCTGCTGGCTGAAAATGCAGATGCAAGCAAGGAAAAGCAATACCACCTCAAGCGGCAGATCTTGCCGGGCATTTCGGCCTACGAGACCTTGCAGCGGGTCATGCCGAAAGAGGAGGCACTGCAAACCGTTCACGGCTATGTGGAGCACTTGGCGAGAACGAGCCACAAACAGCTTGCCGCCCTGCTGCACATACCGGGGCTTTACCGCCTTGTTCCCGGCGTTTTCGTCAAATCCACCCGGAGCGTTTTCGGCCCGGCGGCGGGCTTTGCCCCAAAAGAACTGCAGACCGGCAACGGCGTCTGGCGTGTGGATATGATGAAGTGTCCCTATCACGACACCTGCGCAGAATACGGCTGCCCGGAGCTGTGCCGCTGCTTTTGCGACAGTGATGACATCAGCTATACCGGGCTGCATCCGAAGCTGATCTGGGAGAGAAGCATGACGCTGGGGCGCGGAAATGACCGCTGCGATTTCTGCATGAAGGTCAGATAATAGCGGGGAGGCATATTGGCATGGAGATCAAACGATTCGGCAATATAGAGGGAAAGACCATGAGGCTGCTGCACGGAAATCTTATGTGCTGGCGGCAGTTTGAGGATCTGATCCCGCTGCTGGAAAGAAAATTCTGCGTGTATGCCGTCAGCTTCGATGGCTTTGACGGAACAGGCAAAACAACCTACACGACCGCCCAGAATCAGGCGGACAAGTTGGCCGGTTATATTAAGAAAGAGCTTGACGGACGGCTGGATCTGCTTTTTGCAGAGTCGCTGGGCTGCGGACCGGCTGTTTTTCTGAAGGCTTCCCCAACCGTTCAGATCGATCGGATGATCCTCAGCGGGCCGGAGTATCTGGATTTCGGAGTGCTGAATCGACTGATTTTGAAGGTCATGCCGCAAAAGCAATATCGAACGGCACACGAAAAGTATATGCCTGCATGGGCACTGCGCTTTATGGGGCAGACGGAGCAGGGAATGCAGACTATGCTCCGCCGTATCCCGGATCATATCAGTTTGGAATCCGTCCGGGCCACTTGGGAGGCAGGACTTTATCTCTATCGAACGGACTTTTTGGTACAGCCCGATGCAAAGGTCGCCTGTTGGTACGGAGAAAAAGAAGGGCACATGAAAAAGGCCATCCAGCGGCTGCGGACGGCATATCCGAGCCTGATCGTCCGCTGTTTCCCCGGTTTCGGCCATGGCGAGATCATCAATCATCCGGCACTGCTTGTGTCGGAGATGGAGCATTTTCTGGCAGACGGCGAGACAGTGGCAGATGCGCAGCAGAATCAGGAAAGTGAAATACAATGAAAGTTATAACATTAGACGAGAAATCCATCCGTGATATCGGCCATGCCTTCGGCTATTATGACTATGAAGAGGAAACAGGAATGTCCGCTGCCTTTTCCGGGAAAGAAGCCACGGCAAACTATATCTGCACTTATGTGCGCGGGGTGCTGCGGGGCGGCTTTCTGCACACCACCAGCGAGCGGGGCGAGGGATATATCGCCTACAAGCTGCCAAAGGAGAAGATGGGACTCAAGACGATGTGGCCCATCGCCTGCGGAATGCTGCACAACTCCACCCTGAAGCGCTTTTTGCAATTTGGTATTGCCATCAAGCGGGGCGGGGCTTCCCTGCAAGACCGCATGGACAAGGAAAAGAAACCCTACATTTTTGTTTGGCTTGTCTGTGTGCGGGAGCAATATCAGGGGCAGGGCTATATGCGAAAGGTGCTGGACCTTGCCTTTGCCGAGGGCGACCGGCTGGGTGTGCCAGTGATTCTGGAAACAGATGCCAAGTCCAAATGCGACAAATATGTGAATCTGGGCATGGAGCTTACCGGAGTGCGGGACATCGGCGAATTTGGAAAGCTGTATGACCTGATCAAAAAACCGGACGCGGAAAAGCAGCAGTCTGTCAGTATGGAGGCATCAACATCAAAATGAAAATCACGGTTCTTGTAACGCTCATGGTATTTCTGGCATACTTTCTTGTTTTATACGGCGGGGTGGGTTTCATTCAGGACAAGCGTTTTTTCTCATCCGCACCAAAGGAAAATCTGGACGCAATCCCCGATACAAAGGAACGATTTCCCGGCGCACATAGTATCGGCTGGGTGATTGAGATCATTGCCATCCTGCTTTTTCTCGCTGCGGCGGCACTAAGCGTATGGGACGGCGTCAGAAACGGCTTCGGCTTCCTGGACTTCTTTGTGCGGTTTCTCGCCGTGCTCTACGCCATGGAGATCTACGACATCATTTTCTTTGACTGGGTGCTGCTGTGTCACTCCAATTTCTTTCCGCATTTCTATTCGGAGCTGAAGGGCGTGGTCGGTCCGCATATGTTCGGCTATAACAAGCGAACACATATCCGGCACTTTGTGATCTACATTCCCGCCTCCGCTGTGGCAGCGTGGCTTTGCGCACTGCTTTGAGGACGTGTGACAGGAGCAATAAATTTTTGGAGGCAGAGATTTTCTATGCGTGTGATAAAAAAGTCCTGCATGAAAAAAGAAAAACAACAGAAGCCCATATCCAGTAGCTTCAGCAGGCGGGGAAACAGGGTGTCCGATATACAGCGATGATGCCAGATGCCCGATTCGCACGCAGACTGAGAGGAGAAAAACAATGATCGTACTGCAACTGCTGCTTTATTGTCTGCTGTTTACCGCAATGGTAAAAATCGCTGTGATCGGCGGTGCTGTCAATGGACTGTACTTTTATCCCAAGGAGGTGCAGGATCGCACCATCGAACTGGGACTGATCGACCGCAATACGATGAACCGGAAACGAAAATGCTTTATGATACCGTTCTTTATCGTGATGCTTGCTGCTCTTGTGCTGATCATCGGTTTGTGGAACGGGGCTTCCTCCTTTGGTGAGGCCTATTGGCAGGCGCTGCTGTTTCTTGAGGTCATGAATATCTATGACGGCGTTGTAATCGACAAGCTATGGGTCGGGCACAGCCAGTTTTGGGTGCTGCCAGGGCTTGAAGATGCGCCGTTCGTGCAGACTTGGAGGCAGGTGCTGAAAAAGCGAAGCATACTGGCGCTGATCTGGGTTGCGGGAGCGGCAATTGTCGGCGGTATTGTCCATTTGATTTTCTAAGAAGTTGGAAATTGCCCAAATGAAAAGCAGAATCATGAACTGCAATCGGAGGCAAAAAAGATGAAGACGGAGAAACCGAAAAAGCTGATTCGCTGGTGCATTCTTGGCGCAGTCGGATGCGGATTTATGGCTGCCGGGGACTGGCTGCTGGGCTGCATTCCGCTTCGGGAAACCGACACCGGTCTTTTCAACAGAGCCTATTATCTGTCCGGCTCCTACGGGCTGTGGAAGCCTGTGCTTACCGTTGGGCTGGGAGCGGTCGGCGGCTTTCTCTATTACTTCGTAGTAAAAGCGCTGAATGCGGACATTGATACAAAGTACAGAAAAACAAAGATCATTCAGTATCTGTGTGGAATTTTCACCGTTGCGGTGGCGCTGACTATCCACACCTGGGTGGCTACCATGGCGTGGTTCACCACCTATCTGGGCCCGCGCATCGGAGAAGAAGCTGCCATCGCGGCGGTCACCGCCTATCAAGACGGCATGCTCCTCGCCATTGCGCCGATGTACGTTCCGATGCTACTGGCTTTCGGCATCCATTTCGTGATGCTGCTTGCGGGCAAGACACGGTATTCCCGGTGGATGCTGGCTTTTCACCCGGTCACATGGAATCTTCTGCTGGCCGCAGTACCGGATATTGCGCAGGCGATGCAGATGCCGGTGGCTACATGGATGTCCGTGATGAGCCAGAGCAGCACGAACAGTGCCATTATGGTCTGGTGCATCGCGGCTGCGGTTTATGAGAGAAGTCACACTCAATAAAAAAGGAGTCTTGAATATCCCGGCTGATAAAAAAATAAAACCGTCCTCATCATCGCCCACCGGATGCGCACTGTTTCCAGTGCAGGTAAGATTGTGGTGCTCAAAGATGGAGTAGTAGCAGAACAGGGATCGCCTGCACAGTTGCTGCATACGATGAAACCACCATCATTGAAGATTTGTATTTGAAAAAAGTTGTCTAGGACTTGACATCGTGCAGAGTTCATGATCACGCATGCCGCCATAGCAGTCATATTGAAAGACATCCCGCCTGAAAGCTTTACTTTCAGGCGGGACTTTTTGTTTGTAAAGGCTGGTTCCTGTTCTTTGCGGAGATGGCTACACATTAAAGAACTTTGGCCCCATTGGCCGTCAACTTGAAGGTTGCTCCCAGCATATCGGCAGCCCCACGGCACATCAGCATCCGCTGCAGGAAAATCTCAAAATATTCGTACATGCTGCAAATGTCGGTGTCGATCTGCAGATTCAGCGAGGTGACCTTTTTCTCGATGTTGATTTTCAGAGTTTGGTCTGTCACCGCGTAAGAGAAATCATACAAAACCTTTTCCAAACGCCGTTCGAGGGGAACCACGGACGGCGTTTTTATATATCAGCGAAAAGGAGTACGCACATGAACCGCAAGACCACAAAAAAGGTGGATGAATCCACCCTGACAACTTTGTGCGCCGTCTGCCGAGGGGCATTTTTGGACGCAAAGGGCGTCCGGCTTCGCAGAGCCGACCCTAGGCAGCTCGTCAAGGATGTCTGCACGTATTGCCAGACACGATATGGGTTTGACTACTACGTTCAGCCCATTGTCCGTAAATCGAAAATGACCGGAAAGGAGAACCGACGTGAAACTGAGCCAGCTTAAAATTGACCCGGAGTTTCAAAGCAAAATTCCGCCGCTGCAGTTTGAGGAAGAACAGCAGCTTGAGCAGAACATCATTGCCGAGGGTCGTCTTCTGAATCCCATCATCACATGGAATGGCTACATTCTGGATGGGCACACCCGCTACCGCATCCTGAAAAAGCACGGCTTTATCAAGTTTGAAGTGGAAGAAATCCAGCTTGCGAACAAGTACGAAGCGCTTGCATGGATCTGCAAAAATCAGCTTGGCCGCAGAAATCTCAGCCCGGAACGAAAGAAGTTTCTTTTGGGCAAGGAGTATGAATCGACCAAACTGGCAGTGGGCGGGCAGCCCGGAAATTGCAATAAAGTAAATCGATGTGATCAAAATGATCACATCGATTCAGAAAAACGCACTTGCGAACGAATCGCCGTACCTGCCTGACGGCGGGCGAACGCCTTCGTGCAAATCTGGTGGCCGAAAACCCGGATGCACTTTACTTTGTGGGGATCACGTCGAATGCCGGTGTGGAATTTGCCTATGACGGCATCCGGGCACCCTGGAAAATCTACTGCATCGAAACGGCATACGAACTGTACAAGCAGTATGGCTGTGAGCGCTACGTCGAGATGCTTCACATCATCAACGAGGCGTGGAAGGGCAATGCGGACGCCTACCTTGCCGGTGTGATCCGGGGTGTGGCCCGCTTCATCTCCGTATACGAGGGCGAGTACAGCCGGGAGCGGCTGGTGCAGCAGCTGGCAAGGACACACCCGAAAACCATCACGCAGCTGGCTCAGAAAGACACCGGCAGTTCTGCAAACCGTCACATGCGGCAGATTCTCCGCATCTATAACGGTGCCAGCCGTGAGATGAGTCTGCCGCTGAAAAACTGACAGTTTCGTTTTACCTCCTGAACAACAGCCGTCGTGGTATCCGTCTGCGGCGGCTGTTTCTTACATAAAAAGGAGGTTGATTTTTATGTTACCGAACAATTGGAGATATCTCAGAGGGGACATCTACTATGCAGACATGGAGCCGCATATCGGCTCGGAACAGGGCGGGAAACGCCCTGTGGTAGTTCTGCAGAACAACATTGGAAACCGTCATTCGCCTACATTGATCGTTGCAACTGTTACCACCCGGAGCGAAGCAACCTAAATCCGAACCATTGCCCTCTGGGGCATCTTTGACGGCGATTTCATCGAAAGTGATGGTTTTTGTGCCGTCTTTGTAGTTGAATGTGATCAAAACTTTTTCATCATAGAGATAAACGGCGTTCACGAATGTATTGATGAGCGTTTCCCGATGGCTTTTCACGTTCGGGTCGAGTTTGCGGAAGTTGGTGAGCCAAAATTTCACAAAATCTGCGCTGACTTTCGGTTTCGCCAGCTTTTCTTCCGCGATGCGGATTTCCAACTCTTTCTGCTGAGCCTCCAACTTTTCCAAGCGTCCTTTGGTCGAGCTGGTCAGTACACCTGCCTGAATCGCATTTAACAGATTCTCGATGCCGTTCTCTATATCCTTCATCTGCTTTTCCAGCAGGGGCAGCACCGTGTTCTCCTGTTCCTGAAGAATCATCACCGCATCCACGATGGACTGGATACTGTCATCGTCACGAATCATCTTCATGGTTTCGTTGACTACCAGATCTTCCAGCCACTCTTTGCGGACGGTCTTTTTCTTGCAGGTCTTGGTGCGCTTGGCATTAGCACATTTATAATAATGGTGGACGTTCTTATTTCGACTCGTTCCGCACTCGCCGAACATCATCGCTCCACACATTCCACAGAACAGCTTGGTCGTCAGCAAATAATCGTCCTCCGCTTTGTGCCGAGCCGGAGCGCGGCGGTTCTTGGCGATTTTATCCTGTACACTGTCGAACAGTTCTTTCTCAATGATAACCGGGATGCTGTCCGGCATCACAATGTCCTTAAAACGGTTCTCGCCGATATAACGGCGGTTTGTCAGCAAGGTCTGAATACTGTTATAGGTGAACTTCTGATTGCGGTTGGTGGTCACGCCACTGTCGTTCAGCCAGTTCATCAGCTCTTTCATGGTTGCACCATCGTTGTAACGCTGAAAGACTTCTACCACAAAGGGAGCCTTCAAAGGGTCAATCTGGAAGAACTTTTCCTCGTCTACCGTATAGCCAATGGGAATCGTGCCGCCGTTGTACTTACCCTTCAGAACATTCTCGGTCATGCCGCGCACGACCTTTTCAGAAAGTTCTGCGGAATAGTACTCAGCCATGCCGGTGAGCATACTCTTGACCATAATACCTGCTGGGCCTTCTGAAATCGGCTCGGTGGCCGATACCAGCTTGACGTGGTTCCGCTCCAACTGATACTCGTAGTGTGCCGAATCATAGCGGTTTCGGGCAAAGCGGTCAAGTTTCCAGACCAGCACAATGTCAAACAGCCGCTTTTCGCTGTCCTTTATCATCTGCTGGAACTCCGGACGATTGTCAGTTTTAGCGGAAAGGGCGCGGTCGATGTAGTGCTTGACGATGGTGATGCCGTTCTTTTCCGCATAGGCCGTGCATTCACGAATTTGGCCTTCAATGGATTCTTCGCGTTGGTTGTCGCTGGAATAGCGGGCGTAGATCACGGCGGTCATGGCGGGCACCTCCCATTTATACATCATTGAACGGTGGAGCGTTCTTTCAAAGCAATGTTTCGTATAATGGATATACCACATTTTGCGAGAAAAAGCAAGATGTTATTTTCACTTCTGTGCACACTAAAAATATCCCGGTCATTCTCTCTGCTGAGCGCAGGGGAATGACCGGGATATTTTATCTATGGCATCGTTTGTTACACCGCCTTGGGCGGGTCTGTCGGTTTCTTCTGGGGCTTCATACCCCAAAACACAGCGTTCATGGCCACCACGATGAGGGCCACCACCGCCAAGGACACCCAGAAGCCCAGATCAAGACCCAGCCAGTGGGTGGTGCCGAATACGGTCATCCAAAGTTCATTCCAGTTCATGGTTTTCCTCCTTTACAGCAACTCGCCATAGTGGCGGACGTAGGCTTTTTTCAGGCTGGTGGCAAGCACCATATACAGCAGGATGCAGGGGATCAGATAGGCAAAGTAGGCCGCAGGCAGTGCCACAAAGCCCAGCGCTGCACCAAAGGGGGTAAAGGGGATGATGGTCAGCACCGCAATGCCGGTCATGGTCAGCATGGTCACCGAAGCGGACGCCCGGCTCTGGATGAATGGCAGCTTTGGGGTGCGGATCATGTGGATGACCAGCGTCTGGCTCCACATGGACTCTACGAACCATCCGGCTTGGAACATCCCGATGTACTGTGCCTGCATCAGGGCAAGCTGGGCTCCACTGTAATGAGCCGCCAGATCATTGAACAGCACGCCGCCGGACACGAACAGCGGGCAGAACACAAAGTACATGAAAATATACGTTGTGAAGTCGAAGATAGAGCTGGTGGGTCCGATCCAGATCATAAAGCTGCCCACGCTGGAAGCATCCCATTTCCGGGGTTTGGCAATGAATTCCTCGTCCACGTTATCCCATGGGATGGCGGTGCAGGAGAGGTCGTAGATGAGATTCAGGAAAATGAGGTGGACGCTCATCATGGGCAGGAAGGGCAGCAGCGCCGAGGCTGCCAGCACCGAGAACATATTGCCGAAGTTGGAGCTGGCCGTCATCTTGATGTATTTGATCATATTGGCGTAGGTCTTGCGGCCCTCGATGATGCCCTGCTCCAGCACCATCAGGTCTTTTTCCAGCAGGATGATGTCTGCCGACTCCTTGGCTACGTCCACGGCGGTATCCACCGAGATGCCGATGTCAGCAGCTTTCATGGCGGCAGCGTCGTTGATACCGTCCCCCATAAAGCCCACGGTGTGGCCATTTTCCCGCAGGACGGACACCACCCGTGCCTTCTGGTCCGGGGTCAGCTTCGCAAACACATCGGTGCTCTCTGCTGCCCGGGCAAGCTCTGCATCGGACATATGGTCCAGGTCGGAACCCAGCAGCATATTGCGGACCTTCAGCCCCACCTGCTTGCAGATGGTGCGGGTGACCTTGTCGTTGTCGCCGGTAAGGATTTTAGTGGTGACACCGTGGTCTTTCAGTGCTCGGATAGCATCGGCGGTTGACTCCTTGGGCGGGTCGAGGAAGGCAAGATATCCCAGCAGTACCATATCCCGCTCGTCCTTTACGCCAAAGGCATCCACCGGGGAGGGGTTGCTCTTCTGGGCAATGGCCAGCACCCGGAAGCCCTTATCATTGAGTTCATCCACGGTATGCAGAATTTTGCTGCGCAGGGCATCGGTCAGAGGCTCTACCCTACCGTCCTGCTCCGCATAGGCACAGATGGACAGCATTTCCTCTACTGCACCCTTCGTCACCATCTGGGTCTTGCCTGCCTTGTCCTGCACCACAGTGGTCAAACGGCGGCGGGTGAAGTCAAAGGGAATCTCATCCACCTTCACATAGTTTTCCGACAGGTCTAACAGCCGGGAATCGGCCGCTTCTTCCTCCTCGGTCTTGTGGATGATGGCAAGGTCCATCAGGTTCTTATAGCCGGTCTGGAAGTAGCTGTTCAGGTAGGCGTGGCGCAGTACCCGGGTGTCGTTTTCGCCGTTGACGTTCAGGTGATATTCCAGCACTACCTTATCCTGTGTCAGGGTGCCGGTTTTGTCAGTGCAGAGGATGTCGATGGCACCAAAGTTCTGGATGGAGTTCAGATTTTTCACGATGGTCTGCTTTTTGCTCATGGAGATTGCGCCCTTGGCAAGGCAAGTGGTCACGATCATGGGCAGCATTTCCGGGGTAAGCCCCACGGCGATGGAGATGCCGAACAAAAACGCTTCCAGCCAGTCGCCCTTGGTGATGCCGTTGATGAAGAACACCAGCGGCACCATGACCATCATAAAGCGGATCAGCACCCACGAAACGGCGTTGACCCCCTTGGTGAAGCTGGTCTCTACCGCCTCCCCAGCCACGGCAGAGGCCATGGAACCGAAGAGAGTCTGGTCGCCCACGCAGACTGCCACGGCGGTGGCGCTGCCGGAGATCACATTGCTGCCCATAAAAGCGATGTCGGTGTAGTCGGTGACGCTGTCCTGCGGGGCACAGACCAGCGGAGTCTTTTCAATGGGTTCGCTCTCGCCAGTCAGGCTGGCCTGACTGACGAACAGATCCTTGGCTTCCAGAATGCGGACGTCCGCCGGGATCATATCGCCTGCCGAGAGATGCACAATATCTCCCACCACCAGATCGTCCATGGGGATCTCCACCTTCTCCTGCTCCTGCCGGGTGACCATACAGGTGGTGGTGATCATGGCCAGTAGCTTTTCCGCTGCGTTGCCGCTGCGGGATTCCTGCACGAACCGCAGGGTGCCGGAGATGAGCACCATGGTCAGGATGATAACGACCGTCAGGGGATCAAAATCCTCCGGCACACTGCCCAGCAGGGAAAAATACGGAAACACCATATCCGTCATGGTGGACACCAGAGCCAGACAGAACAGAATGGCGGTAAAGGGATTGACGAACGCCCCCGCCAGACGCTGCGCCAGCGATTTCTTTTTCTCGTGGGTCACCTTGTTGCTGCCGTACTTGACACGGCTTGCGGTCACGGCATCCTCATCCAGACCCCGCAGAGTGGTGCGGAGATTCTTCAGCACCTCGCCCTCGGGGTTGGTGGCGGCGAACTGGATGCGGCGGTTCTGCTCGTCCCGGAGCACCGCCTTTGCTGCCGCCTGCCGGACGGCCATGCGGTTTTGTTTTTTCTGATTCATCTTCTTGTTCATTGGGTTCACCTCTCTACTCACTTTTTACGATACCTCTGGCTTTTTTCGATATACCAGACATCAAAGCCTGCGATGATCATCCACGCCACCATGGCTCCCACGAACCAGTGGTCTGAAAATCCGGCCCAAAGGCCCTTGAGCAGGAAAATGATGCCGTTCAGCGCAATGATCTCCCCGATGTTACGGCAAAGCGGAACGATGGCGATCTTCTCTTTTTCTTCCGGGGGCATATTTTTCCACGCAGACAGATGGGAGTGTCCATTTCCTGTGGCGAACACAAAACCGCCAAGGGTGAAGAGGACACCAAAAAAGATGCAGGTGTAATCCATAGTCGTTTTCTCCTTTCCGATGTGCTACATTGACTTCCCTCTTCCATCACAACACCTCCCAACCTGCGCTGATCACTTCCGGCAGCTTCAGCGCCTGCCCCACGATGCTTTCCAGCACGGTGCGCTTGGATTTGCCCGAAGAGCAATATTCCGCGACGATCTCCACCTTGTCTCCCACCACATCGCCGCTTTCCAGATTGGTCAGATACAGCGTTTTGCAGGAGTTGCTTTGGATGAGAAGAGCCCGCAGCTCCTGCTCTGCGCTCTCCTGACAGGTGACGGAGATGCGGTATTGCTTTTCGTTTTCTTCTCCGGCAGCGATGGGGTTCACCTTTCTTGCAAGGGGACGCAGGATCAGGTTGGAGCCAATGAGGAGGACAGCCGCCGTCACCGCCATGGCGTACATTCTTGTGCTGGCCAGAATGCCGATGGCAGCCGTACACCAGAGGGTGGCGGCGGTGTTCATTCCCCGCACCGAGCCGCTGTCCTTAAAAATGACACCGCTGCATAAAAAGCCCACGCCGGAAATAATGCTGCTTCCCACACGGAACACCTGATCAGAGCCATACAGCATGGGAAACAGGGTGAAAAAGCTGGTGCCCATGCAGATCAGAACATTGATGCGGATGCCCGCCGGGTGTCCGGTCAACTGCCGTTCCAACCCAATGAGAAACCCCAGCACCATCGAGAGGGCAACTCTCAAAACAAAATCCATGTAGAGCATTCGGCTCACCTCCTTCCAACACCCCTAGAATACAAAAATCGCAAGGAAGATCCCATGGCCAAAGCCTTGCGATTTCCTTGCGATTGAGCAAGATTTGATTTTTTACAACTGGTCGTTGAACTTATACCCGATGCCCCAGAGGGTCAGGATGTACCGGGGCGCGTCCGGGTCCGGCTCGATTTTTTTGCGCAGCTTGCGGATAAACGCCATGATGTTGCTGTCGTCCAGCAGGTAGTTATCCGACCACACCGCCCGGTAAATTTGTTCTTTGGTAAACACCTCGCCCCGGTTCTGCGCCAGAAACCATAGGATGTCGAACTCCTTGGGGGTCAGGCTCACGTCCCGGCCCTGCAGCATCACCCGACGGCTTTTGGGGAAGATCTCCAGCTCCCCCAGCTGCAAGCTCTCTGCCGGGGCGGGTGTTTCTCCTTCCCCGGATGCGCTCAACAGCAGAGAGGTCACCTCGCCCCGCAGCAGGTCCTGCACGCCGGCGCATAATTCTGCGGCATTATCGCTTTCCGGCGGGTGCTTTGCCAGCATTTCCAACAGCCATGCTCCAAGGACGGGGTCCATGGGTACAAATCCGATCTTCTTTTTCATGGCAGACCCCTCCTTTCAAATCAACTGATGGTGCTTTTTCTGGTAGAAGGTCTTGATCACCGTGGTCAGCAGCATATACGCCAGTGCCACTATCAGCAAAAAGCCAAAGTACCAGAGAGGGAGCCTTGTCAGCCCGAACAGACCGCCGCCCTTGGTAAAGGTAAGCCCGGTAAAGACCACGATGCCCGCAAGAGTAGTGACCATCACCGGGGCAGAGGGGCGGCTCTGCACAAATGGGATGCGACGGGTGCGCAAGAAGTGCAGGATGAGCACCTGCGTCCACATGGACTCCAAAAACCACCCGGTCTGGAACAATGCCACATAGTGTAACTGCATAGCCGGGTCGGTCAGGTGGAGGTAGGTCACACCGCCGCAGAGCGCCGGGCACAGCACGTAGTACAAAAACAGGAAGGTGGCAATGTCGAACACCGAGCTGATGGGTCCGAAGGAGAGCATGAACCGCCCCAGCGTCCGGCCGGACCAATCCCGGGGGGAAAGGGTCTCTTCCTCGTCCACATTGTCCCACGGCAGAATGATGCACAGGGCATCGTACAGCAGGTTCAGCAGCAAAAGCTGCAACGAGGTCATGGGCAGAAAGGGCAAAAACGCACTGGCACAGACGATGGAAAGGATGTTGCCAAAGTTGGAGCTAGCGGTGATTTTGATATACTTGAGCATATTGGTAAAGGTCTTGCGCCCTTCCAGAATGCCCTCTTCCAGCACGCCGAGATCTTTTTGCAGCAGCACCACATCTGCGGCATCCTTGGCGGCATCCACCGCCGTGTCCACCGAGATGCCCACGTTGGCCTCGCACAGGGCGGGGATGTCGTTGATACCATCCCCCAAAAAGCCTACGGTGTGGCCGTTCTGCTCCAAGGCCGCCACCAGCCGCACCTTCTGCCCCGGGGTCAGTTCTGCAAAAACGTGGACTTCCTCCACGGCAGTAGAAAGGGCACTGTCGGCCATTTCGTCCAGCTGCGCCCCCGTCAGAACCCTGCCGCAGGGGATGCCCACCCGGCGGCAGATGGACACGGCAACATCCGCCTGATCTCCCGTGAGAACTTTCGGGGTCACTTTCAGCCGTTTCAGGGCTGCAATGGAGGCTCTTGCGGTCTTTTTGGGGGCATCGAAAAAGGCCAGATACCCCACCAGTGTCAGATTTTGCTCATCGGCAGAGGTGATATGGTCGGCGGTGCCCATTTCTTTTTGTGCCACGGCGATGACCTTCATGCCGTCCTGCAGCATCTCGCTGACCACTGCCGAAACGCTTTGGGCGGTGTCCTCTTCCATGGGCAGCACCTGTCCCCGGTAGGCCACGGTGCCGCACCGGGCCACCACATGGGCAACGTCCCCTTTCAGGATCAGTTTGTTGCTGCCGTCCGCCGCCGTTACAAGGGTGCTGACTACCTTCCGGGCATAGTCAAAGGGAATTTCATCCGTTTTGCGGTATTGCGCCAGCAGTTCTCCGAAATGTGCCTCCCTGCCCGGCATGGTCTGGCAGGCCAGCAGGGCGTTGTCAATGGGGTTGCGCACCCCGGAGTGGTAAAAGCTGTTGAGAAAAGCCAGATCCAGCGCCTCGGCGCTTTCGTTGCCCAGCACGTCCATGTAGTATTCCAGCAGGATGCTCTCGTTGGTCAGGGTGCCGGTCTTGTCCATGCACAGCACATCCATGCTGCCAAAGCCCTGCATGGCGTTGATGTCCTTGATGATGGTTTGCTTGCGGCTCATGGCAAGGCTGCCCCGTGCCAGACAAGCGGTGATGACCATGGGCAGCATCTCCGGCATCAGCCCCACCGCCACCGACAGGGCAAAGGCAAAGGATTCCAGCCAGTTGCCCCCGGTGAGACCCAGCAGCAAAAACACCAGCGGGATCAGCACCCCCATAAACCGCAGCATTACCCATGCGATGGAGTTAGCGCCTTTCTGAAAGGCCTGCTTTTCCTCCGGGTCGTCCTTGGAAAAGCTGCCGTAGAGGGTATTTTTGCCCACTGCCACCACAACGCCCTCGCCCTTGCCGCTAATGACGGTGGTTGCCATAAAGGCGAGATTTTCCAGTTGGGTCACGGGGCGAGGGCTGCCGTAGCAGAGGGTGCGGCAGCTTTTTTCCACCACCGCACTTTCCCCGGTGATGGCAGCCTGCGAGAGAAACAGGTCGGTGACAGCAGTGAGCCGCAAATCAGCCGGCACCCGATCCCCTGCCGACAGCAGCACCACGTCTCCCACGACCAGTTCCTCCGCCGGAATGTCCATGCACACACCGCCCCGCCGCACCCGGATGCGCTGATGGATCAGCCGGTCCAGTTGCTGGGCGGCGTTTTTGGCACGCAATTCCTGCACCAGACGGATGCCGCCGCTGATGAGAATCATGGAAAAGATAATGAGGGCTGTGGTGGCGTTCTTGGAAAAATCGGAGGCCAAAAGACCATCCGTCACCAGCGAAATGCTCCCCAGCACAAAGAGAATGACGTTGAAGGGGTTGATGAACGCCCGCCGCAGCCGCCGGAGCATGGTATCGCTACTGCGGCTGCCGAAGCAGTTGGAGCCGTATTTCTCCCGCTGCCGCTCCACCTGCTCCGGGGACAAACCTGCCGGGGAGCTGCCCAGCTCCCCGTAGAGCTGCGCTGCCTCCCGGTATGCGTATTTCTTGATGCGGCTGTCAAACAGGGTGGTCTTGGACACAGTGCGCCCCTCCTCTGGTGTTCGGATACCCTTATTGTAACATGGATGCGCTGAAAATCCACCGGCTGTTTCTTGTTTTTTTCTTGCGATTGCAGGGAGGGTCAGGCAAAAATCGACGATGCCGCCGTATCCGTGAGATTTCGGAGCATTCTTCAAGGATAAGTCCTACTCTCTCCACTTTATTGCCATAAATTTCCCAAAACCCTCTTGACGATTTTCACATGCAGTGGTATTTTTCTTGTAAATCCCACTGATTTTGTGGAGTAGCCTGAATCTCTCCACAAGATGTGGTCGTGTTCATTTTGAACACAGCCACAGAAAGTGGTTGGTTATCACCGTGAGACCCACCACTTCCGTGAGGGAAAGTCCGCAAAAGAATTTACCGCCCCGCAACACACCCGATTCATTTT
>OHCE01000633.1_pt1 | contig 15795 bp, 15 predicted proteins | sample 1577571 | NCBI WGS metagenome assembly OHCE01 (sample SAMEA3879505, study PRJEB24766) | human gut metagenome | biome: human-associated habitat; feature: feces | place: USA | collected 1985/1987 | reverse complement strand
TTAACTTCTTAATTTTTTCTTCCGAAATTTCTATGACATTTTCTATGACATTTTCATTTGCCTGTGCTGCATAACTAGAACCATAATTCAAATTATACAAAGTCAATGTAAAATCATCATTATCCGCCTCAAAGACTGGCATATTGGTCTCATCAAATTCAACCTGTCCCTCATAGTCTGCCAATATCTTCTTAAATCCACTGCCTCTACGCTCCATGTATTTCAAGCGGCTGAATATATCAGCTAATATCGGATTTCTTCTCTTTGATGGAATTTTCAATAAATCTTTTCCTTCTAAAGATATCCCGCTTACGTAAACGCACCATAGCAAGTACCTTGACAATCTTAAGCCACTTTTGCGGCCTGATATAAATTTTATTTTCGAATGTTTTCCGGAAGCGCTGGTAACCATGGGAGCAGTTCTTCCAGAAATTTGCGGTCTGTGTCTTCCATGTATTCCGAGATTACGGTCAGCAAATGTTCAAAGTACTCGTAGGATTTTAAATTGCTTGCCTTTGCTGTTTCTGCAAGACTGTAGATCACAGCAGAAGTCTTTGCTCCGTTTATGGTATCAATGACCTGTCAGTTTTTTTCCAATGCAGAAGCCGCGGATCGCACGTTCTGAGGCATTATTATCCATCGGAACATCTCCATCTTCCAGGAACACCCGCAGATATTTTCCCTGGTTCAGAAGGTAAGTAAATGCAGCTTCCAGCTTCCCTTTTACCACGATCTGTTCTTTTTTCTGTTTCAGATGCAATGCCACTATAATTTCAACAGATTCATTACCAGTTTTACCATCACTTCTTTTTCTTCTGGTTTTGATTCTGCAATCATCAATGTAATTGCTACTAACGTTCCATCACTGAGTCTCTTCTCTCCATCCAAGAACAACGCATTGTTCTTGTCTAAAAATTCCAAGAACAGTGATGCGGCAATTCTTTTACAACCATCTGCATATGGATGATCCTTTATCATAAAATACAATAGATTCGCCGCTTTCTCTTCCAAGGATGGATACGCATCCTGTCCGAATACACTCTGGTAAACTGCGGCAATAATTCCTTGTACCTTACCAGTCTCTTTTTCTACACCAAATACATCTGTTTTAAAAGAATCTTTCATCTGACCAACCATCTGAACACACTCTTCATAAGTAATGCGGTATACTGGAGTACTTCCCTTTGGCTTACTTAATGCCTGGTGGTCATATTGATCCAGAAGAATCAATGCATCTGTGTATTCATTCACAGCTCTGAGCACATCTTTCTCCTCTATATCAAGTGCATCTGCAAGCATCCTTGACTGAATATCAACTGTTTTCTTAAGCGCCTGAAGGCGCTTTTCATTGATTGCATAGCCTTTCAAAATAAACTGTTTAAGAACATTATTTGCCCATTTTCTGAAAGCTATACCTCTTTTAGAATTAACTCGATATCCGACAGACAAAATCATATCCAAATTATAAATTTTGGGTTTTCGTCCCCCTGTACTTCTGTCGGAAAAACCGACAGAAGTCTCATCCAGTTCTCCTGAAGCAAGAATGTTTGAAATATGTTCGCTTACTGTAGCGTGTTTAACATCAAACAACAGTTCCATTTGTTTTTGCGTCAGCCAAACGGTCTCCTGTTCAGGATTGATTTGAACTTCTATATTAACATCACCATCTGTAAATAATACAATTTCATTCTTCATCCTTTAGTTCCCCTCCATGAATATTTCCCGATAACATTTCTAATGTAGATTTTACTGTACTTTTCTGATTCAGTCCATTCTTTAGCCTCAACTTAATTACCTAAAAAGAAGATATATCCATTTCAGCAGATATATCCTCTTCACATTTTAAAATATTTAATAACTAAAACTTCCCACACCAATACGGTGTGTTGAACCCTGAAAATTCAATATCTCAGCCAATAAAAAAGGCATAAACCTGCTCCGTTTGGTATAATGGAATTGACTAGAAACCATCTTTACAAAGGAGATTTATGCCATGTCCAGTATACCACAAAACTATTTCGTTGAGAACGACTTAATTGACTGTATTCAGAGATTTTTTCCCAAATCGTTATATATTTATTGTTTTCTGAAACGAAACCTGTGATGCTCTGATTTTTTTAGGATACACGTCCTTATACCTGTAAATACTCATAATAATTCCTACCAATGCATAGCACAATAAAATATTACTTCTGCCAATGGATAAAAATGGCAAGAAGGAGGATGCTGGTGGAATTATCCCCAAAGCACCTAACAAGTTTAATAAAATATTTAATAAGATTATCATTCCACAACCAAATCCCATAACCATGCCAAGTTCATTTTTTTGTTTAATAGAAGCACCAAAAATAAACATTACAAGTGCTGCCAAGACAGCAACAACAACGATTCCGGCAATACTTCCATAGCTATTGAGAATATAAGAAAAAATGTAATCACTATTAAACTCCGGCAGACTGCCAATCACATCATTTCCGCTATTACCTACAAACAAAATGTCTTTGCTAAATGTTCTTAGTATTGAAGTAAGATAAACTCCTTCTCCTGAAGCAGAAAAAAAGGAGTGAATCCTTGCTTCCTGATACTCTGCCAACAAATGAAATGTGTACATCACAAACAACAACATAATAGGCAAAAACATGAAAACTGCCCACAGACTAACAATTGTCTTTTTTACCGATATTTTGAACCACCCCTTTAGAATAGCCACCGTAAGCTGAATCAACATACTAATCATCATAATTATCGCAACAATAAGATTCGGCATTCGAAAAGTAATAAAAACAGGAATAATCAGCCAAACAATCGACTTTAACAATGCAGGAAAACCACCATCTCTATATTTATATAAAATTGCTCCATAGATTGGAACATAAAACATCATCAGTGAAGGAGCAGAGATTCTGAACATTCCAAATCCAATACTATACCGCACTCCATTAATATCACCACCAAAGAAACCGGCCAAAAGCAAAATCCCCATAGTAATTATGAATAAACCTATTATCTTGGAGTATTTTGCAATTACAGTATAATCAATAAAATAAATCCCACACATTAAGACAAAACCAATAAAAACAGAATAAACAAAACTTTCCGTCTCAAGTTGATACATCTCCTGCATAAACGGTTCCAAATTACTATATCCACTTTGATAAAAAATAGACTGCTGTAGCAAAATTCCTAGCAGGCTCAATATTCCTACAATAACAAGTAATTTCCAAGCAATCTGGGGCTTATGAATTTTATCCAATGAAATACCAACCGCAATCGGATCACCCATATCTGCAACAGCATTTTTTTCTGCTTCTTCATATGACATTCCATCAGCAATATTGTCTTCTATCTGACTTTCAATATGTCCCCTTATCTCCTCGGCAATATATGGTCTTGCTTTTTTACAACGAATTTGCAATAACAGTTTTTCCAAATATTTTTCCATATCTACACCCCCATTGCAAGAACATTGGCTACAGCAGATTGATATTCGTTCCATTCTGCTTTCTTTGTTTCCAGCAATGCTCTTCCCTCTTTCGTGATGCTATAATACTTCCTCGTCTTACCAACATATTCCTGCTCATATACCTTAAGCAATCCTTTTCCTTCTAAACCATGCAATAAAGGATACAATGTTCCTGCTTTCAATTCAAACACATTACAGGATTTTTTACGCAGAGTATCAATCATCTCGTAACCATACATATCTTTTTCCGCAAGTAATCTGAGTAGAAGCATTGTCATACTTCCAGAAATTAATGCCTTATCAACAGCCATATCTAATCCTCCTTATGTAGATAGTCTATATATTGGTTGCCTATAGTATATATCGTCCATCTATATAAGTCAATATAATTTTAGGTTCTCTTTAGCTTCATCAAATTATTTACTGAATCAAAGTCCTATTGTATTACAAAAGGGAGCAGTTTCCTGCTCCACTTCCTACATTACCTAACATCTCTACTGTACTTTTTCTGATGCTTATTGTGCCTATTCAGTTCCTTTGCTTCCTGTTGCTTTCTTTGCAACTTTGCTTTTAGACTGTCTGACTCTGCCTTATTTTCAGTCTGCTGTTCCCACTTTACAACTGCCGATTGATAATCACTATACTCTGCTTTGGAAGCTCTGTATTCAGTCAAAAACTCCTTCACATTCTTATAACCATAACCCTGCACGATACTTGATAGGTACTGTTTCATATTGGCTATCTGTGTCTTTAGCTGTTCTGCCTGCTCCTGAAGCTTGTTGCGCTGTTTTCCTTTGAAAATACCCTTTGTTCCGGCAATCTCCTTCTCAACACTTGCAAGTTGTTGCTCCCTTTGATAGATGGCTGCATTCTGCTTCTCCAACTTGCTATAAATGTCTGTAAGTCTCAGAAACTTGGAAGCAAGTTTGGACTTCTTCGGCATTTCCGGTATCGGTTCACTTTTCGCCATCACAGACTCATTGACTGCCTGAACCTTCGTCTGCTCTGGTTCTGCCTTAACAAACACATTGGTCACCTTATCAGCCTTTTCCAAAGTCATTTTAAATACCTTACTAATCAAAAAGCTCCAAGGCATATATCGCCATCATAATCAGGCTTTTGAACAGTGCCGGATTTCTCCCTGACTTCTGAATGGAAGCCTTTACTTTCTGTCCGATTTCGCTCTGCTTCACTTCCAAAATCTGCTCCTCCGGCACACCACTAATCAACGCTCTATCCACAGTCTGATTCCACATGGTACGGTACTGATTATCCGTGCGTATCTGCTCCGCTTTGGGGTTGTTCTTACCAATCTTTTTCGTAGGCAGTACACACCATTTCTGTCAAAAACCCTGAGCTTTTGCTTATCATCTTTTACATAAATATTGATAAGGTCAGTGTAGGAGCGTTTCACTTCATCAAGGAATCTGTCGTTCTTAAACCTGCTGTCCTTGATATTAAAAAGAGTACGCTCATATACCTCGCCCTTGGGAATGATTTTACAGCCTTTACGAAGCTGTCCGGCTTCATCCAGTATCTCTTTTTTTGTTCGTACATGCTTTCCGTTTTCATCATAAAACATATTTCTTGTGGCAATCTTCTCCACAGGTTCATCAAGCAGCTTTCGCTCCGAAAAGATAAGATGGATATGATAGTTGGTCTTGCTTTTGTTGTGGTGCAGGGCAGCGATACACTCCACGCCATAACTTTGCTTGAAGTGTTCAGTAAAAAGTTTCAGCAGCTTGGAGAGGTCCTCGGCTTTCTTGGAAAGACTTCTGATGTCCGTATGGCACAATATGAATCAGAAGCAAGAATACCCAAGCATGATCTCGTAAAAGAAATGGCTGGTATCTTTGATGTCAGCACCCATGCACTTACCGTACCGGATATAGATACCTACATCGGTTTTATGCACACCTTTTTCGCATTGGAAGATATGTATGGACTGAAAATTGACGAAATGGATGGTGAAGTAGTCTTACGTCTGGATAAGTCCGACTATTCCACCTATTCCTCCATGAATAAAATGCTCCGTGCATGGCTCGCCGAAGCTAAGAAGCTGGAGAACGGAGAAAGCACCAAAGAGGAATATGATGACTGGCGTTACAAATGTCCGGAACTGGATACACACCAAATCTGGGCTAAGGTTCCTTCACAGGAAATCAGCGATATGCTTCTCGCTGGATTGAAAGAAATGGAAAAAGAAGAAAAGAAACAAACGAAACGTAAAAAGAAAAAATAAGCATGAAAAAACCTTACCAATTTTCAGTTTTCATACCCTCGTCTGTGGAACTTTTTCTGTAAAATAATCTAGGTAAGGTCCTTCTATGATAAAATAATTATCATTAGGAGGGCCTTTTATTATGGCAAGACAAAAGAAACCTGTACACAGAGTACAAATGACCGATGGTAAAAGAAACATCATTCGGCAGCTTCTCGAAGAATACGATATCGAGACTGTAGAAGACATCCAGGATGCTCTCAAAGATCTCTTAGGTGGCACCATTAAAGAAATGATGGAGGCCGAAATGGATGATCACCTTGGATACGAAAAGTCCGAGCGTTCTGACAACGATGATTATCGTAACGGCTATAAACATAAGCAGGTAAACAGTCGGTATGGTTCTATGGAAATCGAAGTCCCACAGGATCGAAAATCGACCTTTGAACCACAGATTGTGAAAAAGCGTCAGAAAGATATTTCTGATATTGATCAGAAGATCATTTCTATGTATGCAAAGGGAATGACCACTCGCCAGATCTCGGAAACAATCGAAGATATCTATGGTTTTGAAGCATCAGAAAGTTTCATATCTGACGTGACAGATAAAATACTTCCTCAGATTGAAGACTGGCAGAACCGTCCACTGGATGAGGTATATCCGATCCTTTACATCGATGCAATCCATTATTCTGTACGGGATAATGGAGTCATTCGTAAACTTGCAGCTTATGTCATTCTGGGTATTCATACAGAGGGCAAAAAGGAAGTCCTGACCATTACAATCGGTGACAATGAAAGTGCGAAATACTGGCTTTCAGTCTTAAATGAACTGAAAAATCGAGGAGTTAAGGATATCCTGATCATCTGTGCCGACGGCCTTACAGGCATTAAGGAAGCGATTGCAACAGCGTTTCCAAAAACAGAATACCAGAGATGTATTGTTCATCAGGTAAAAAATACTCTGAAATACGTTCCGGATAAGGATAGAAAAGCCTTTGCTACAGACTTAAAAACCATCTATCAGGCTGCTGACGAGCAGAAAGCTCTGGCTGCCTTAGACCGTGTAACTGAAAAATGGACTCCCAAATACCCGAATTCCATGAAGCGTTGGAAGGACAACTGGGATGCTGTTTCACCTATTTTTAAGTTCTCAACCACTGTCAGAAAGGTCATTTACACGACGAATGCGATAGAATCACTGAATTCCACCTACCGGAAGCTGAATCGCCAAAGGAGCGTATTTCCAAGCGATACCGCCCTGTTAAAAGCCTTGTATTTGTCCACTTTTGAGGCTACGAAAAAGTGGACTACCACAATCCGGGATTGGGGCCAGGTCTATGGAGAACTGAGTATTATGTACGAAGGACGCTTACCTGAATAATCAAAAGACAGCTTAAAAAGACAGGCGGGAAACCGCCTGCCCTTGACATGCCTGTAAGCAACTGTTATATATAAAACAAGGGCGATAAGCCTAATCCGTAAGCTTATTGCCCTTAATTATCATAGAAGAATCTTATTTACAGAGATTTTCTCATACACTCAAATCCGAAAGATGAAGGAGGCAATTAAATGATTAGAATACTAAATTTACTTGTATTAATTCTAAATACTTTTGTATTAATAGCAGGACAATTTCCAAATGATGTTACAGATACACAAGAATACAGAAATCTTGTGTATATACTTATTATTGCACTTATCTTATTGATTCTAACTGATATTTTTCAGGGTATTTCTGAATTCATACTCTCATTTACACGCTATGAAGAAAACAAAACCTTGATTTCTTCTGCAGTAGGTATTTTTCTAGCCCTTATTACTTCATATATTCTATTCAATCTGCCAATGATACAGACCATATTGAATGCAATAAAATAATTCCATATATGAATTTCATAAAAAAATCAGTTTAATGAAGGGAATAAATAGGATGCGTAGACAAGATTTTCTAAACAATTTTGGGGGATACTACTTAATGCTTGAGAAAAAATTAATGACTACATTTAATTATGTAGAGTTATCTACTTCAAATTTTTCTACATTTTCAAATGAATATGCCTTATTAATACAAAGTATTGGTGCAGAATTAGACTCTTTCTTTAAGCTATACTGCTCATTTGATTTCAATGAAAGAAAAAACATTTCTCACTATGCTAATGTAATATTAGCTAATGAACCTGATATTGTTAATATTGAGCTTAATATCTTATCAAAACAGCTTTCAATTAAGCCATTTGAATCATGGTCGCTGAATCATCCCGCACAGTCTTTAGTATGATGGCAATCCTATGACAACATAAAACACAGTCGTACAGCAAATTTTACAGATAGTTCATTGAAAAATACTCTGTATATATTAGGTGCATTATATATTTTAGAATCAAAATATTTAGTAAAAATTGTGGATGTATCGTGCGAACCTGATATTCCAGATGAAGAATCACATTTGTTTAGATTCAAGAATCCCATCAATCAAGTAAACTCCATGCGAAACATTTTCATGTTTCCACGTTAAAATTTTGTACCCAAATCGTACCCATTTGCACATAAAAAATCCCTACAAAGCCCATAAATACAGGCTTTGTAGGGATTTACCTTTTTACTCAAACTCAATCGTCCCAGGCGGCTTACTCGTCAAATCGTAGAGTACGCGGTTGACGCCTTTCACCTCATTGATGACGCGGGTCATAACTTTGAACAGCACGTCAAACGGGATTTCTGCAGCTTCTGCGGTCATAAAATCAGATGTGATGACTGCGCGCAGCGCAACTGCATAATCGTAGGTTCTTTCATCGCCCATAACGCCAACAGAACGCATGTTGGTCAGCGCTGCAAAGAACTGTCCCAGTCCTTTGTCGCATCCTGCTTTGGCAAGCTCTTCGCGGTAGATAGCGTCTGCATCCTGAACGATGCGAACTTTCTCCGGAGTCACCTCGCCTACAATACGAACACCCAGACCAGGACCGGGGAACGGCTGACGGTATACAAGGTATTCGGGAATGCCAAGTTCCAGACCGGCACGACGAACCTCATCTTTAAACAGAAGACGCAACGGCTCGATGATTTCCTTGAAATCAACGCAGTCCGGAAGACCGCCTACGTTATGATGAGACTTGATCACAGCAGATTTACCGAGACCACTCTCGATTACATCCGGATAAATCGTTCCCTGTACGAGGAAATCCACAGCACCAATTTTCTTTGCTTCTTCTTCGAATACTCGGATAAATTCTTCTCCAATAATCTTACGTTTTTTTTCAGGATCAGAAACACCCGCCAGTTTGGAATAGAAACGTTCCTGTGCGTTTACGCGGATAAAGTTTAAGTCGTACTGACCGTCCGGGCCGAATACAGCTTCTACTTCATCTCCTTCGTTTTTACGAAGCAGACCATGATCTACAAACACACAGGTCAGCTGCTTGCCGACCGCCTTGGACAGCAGAACTGCTGCAACAGAAGAATCCACACCGCCGGAAAGTGCACACAGCACCTTACCGTTTCCAACCTTTTCACGGATCTGGTGGATCGTTGTCTCCACGAAAGAATCCATCTTCCAGTCGCCTGTGCATCCACAGATATCATATACGAAATTGGAAAGCATCTTAGTGCCTTCCTGAGTATGCATAACCTCCGGATGGAACTGTACTGCATACAGCTTCTTCTCTGCATTTTCCATTCCTGCAACCGGACACACTGGTGTATGGGCTGTAATTTTGAATTTCTCCGGTGCTTTTTCAATATAATCGGTATGACTCATCCAACAGATCGTGCTGGGGGATACATTTTTAAATAATGCAGATTCTGTATCCACTGCAACCTCAGTCTTACCATATTCGCTGACAGGCGCAGTTTTTACGTTGCCGCCCAGCATATAGGACATAAGCTGTGATCCATAACAGATTCCCAGAATCGGAATACCCATTTCGAATATCTCTTTCGGGCATCTGGGGGAATCCTCTCCGTATACACTGTTTGGACCACCTGTAAAGATGATACCCTTAGGGTTCATTTCCCGGATCTTATCCAGACTGAGCGTATAAGGATGCACTTCACAATATACATTACATTCTCTGACTCTTCTGGCAATCAGCTGATTGTACTGTCCGCCAAAGTCAAGAACAATAACAAGTTCCCGATCCATTCGTCTCCTCCTCGAGTTAATTTTGAAACAACAGGGCCAACAGTCTGAAAAAGTGTACCCGCACTCCATGACCACTGACCTGATATCATCATAATGAACAATTATAGTTGGAATCCCCTGTTCTGTCAAAGGTTTTCCATGCCGTTTCCTTTTCTGATTTACGAAAAAGATCGACCATCGCACCGATTAATCATTCACCGTCTAAAGTCACTGCAATTCGGTAACCTTATTTCAACTTTTTTGCGCAAAATGCTCCCATTTATGTCCCTTATATCGGAGCACATAGAAGATTTCCCGCACAACCCAGTCGATAAACATCGCCATCCAAATGGAAACCAAGCCAAAGTGACAAACATAAGTGAATACGTAAGCAAGCACGACTCGAAATACCCACATGGAAAAAATAGCAACACTCATCGGCCAGACTACATCGCCTGCTGCCCTCAGTGTATTCGGAACGCCAAACGCCGGCATCCAAAGAAATGCACTTGCAACCGCATGGATCCGTACAATCTGAATCGTCAGCTGAGCTGCATCCGGTCCGAGATTGAAAAAGGTTACCAGTATCGGAGCTGACAGGTAAAGAATGATCGACAGACAGCTGATCCCGATCATCGCATCCCTGCAAAGACGTCTGGTATAATAACGCGCCTGGTCATATCTTCCTGCGCCAACGCATACGCTGACTACCGATACGATCGCAAGGTTGATGGCAAAGCCCGGCAGGTTATTCCAGTTCGCAATTGTGCCCGTAACCGCATTTGCCGCGATCGCAGAAGTCCCCATTGTTGCGACTGCACTCATAACGAGAATTTTACCCAGCTGGAACATGCTATTTTCCAGACCGTTTGGAATCGCGATATACAGGATCTTCTTAATCAGACTGCCATTAAACTTCCAGGTAATTTGCCCGCAGAGGTTGATTTCTTTTTTGGTTTGGAACATCAACAAAAAAATCACAACTGCAGCTACATATCTGGAAATGGTAGTCGGGATCGCAACGCCTGCTACGCCCATGTGCAAACCATAAATGCAGATCGCATTGCCGACCACATTGATTACATTCATCAGCAAGGATACCCACATCGTCACCTTTGATTCGTTCATCGCCCGAAACAACGCCGCACAGGAATTATATATGGCAAGTGCAACAAACGAATACGTCGTGATAATCAGATAAGTCTTGCTCGCCTTCATAACGTCATCCTCGATTTTACCGAACATCAGACGCAGCAGCGGATCATGTGCCGTTATAAAAATAACGGAAATAACGAACGCGAGCAGTGTGGCGAACAATAAGATCTGCCATGCCGACTTACATGCGTCCTCTCTTTTCTTTTTCCCAAGGAAATGTCCTGAAACGACTGCACCGCCGGTTGCCAGAGCAGAGAACACATTGATCAGCAAAATGTTGACCGTGTCTACCAGTGAAACGCCTGAAACCGCCGCTTCTCCCGCCGCAGAAACCATAATCGTATCCGCCATTCCAACAGCAATTGCAAGAATCTGTTCAATGATCAGCGGTATAATCAGCTTCCGCAGATCCTTCCCCGAATAAAGCATTTTCCCCTCCATCCCGCAAAATATGCGGTTTTTTATTTCTCATTTGTCTGGCTTTTTCCCTTACGCTAAGTATAGCATATTTTCTCTGTCCCCGTAATATCTTGTAAAAAATGTTCTTTAGGGGATTTTATGAAAGAATATATTGAAGAACGTGCCCTGGCAGTAGCCGGCTATATTATCGAATCCAACGCGACCGTCCGACAAGCTGCCCGTCAGTTTGGAATCAGCAAATCCACTGTACATAAAGATATCACGGAACGTCTGATGCAGGTCAATCCGGCTCTGGCAAAAGAAGCCCGAAAGGTACTCGATATCAACAAATCCGAGCGCCATATCCGCGGCGGTATGGCAACCAAGGAAAAATATGAGCACGAGCATCTGCTGCACGCCTGCCAGAGAGCCGTATCCTGAATTTGACAGCACTCACCGCAGCAGTTCCAACAGTTCCTCGCGGGTCAGACCCTGCGCCTGCAGGCTCTCCCCTCCGAGGATTCTGTCTGAAAGCTGCAGCTTGCGTTCCTGCAGCTCCACGATTTTCTCTTCAATCGTCCCTTTGGCAAGAATCCGGTAAACATTGACCACATTTTTCTGCCCGATCCGGTGTGCACGGTCCGTCGCCTGATTCTGTACTGCGCTGTTCCACCACGGATCGAAATGGATCACCACGTCTGCCGCCGTGAGATTCAACCCGGTTCCTCCCGCTTTCAGAGAAATACAGAATACCGGAACTTCATCGTGCGCAAACGACTCCACCATTTCGATTCTCTTTTCTTTCGGAGTCGCGCCGGTCAGCATGTGGCTTGCAATCTTTTCCTCCTCCAAAATCCGGTACAGGCGTTCCAGCATCGTTGTAAACTGAGAAAACAGGAGTACCTTGTGCCCGTTTTCCACTGCGTTTCGGATCAGCCCACGCACAAGCTCTGTCTTTGCAGATCCTCCTTTATAATTATCATACAAAAGCGCCGGATCGCAGCAAAGCTGTCTAAGGCGCGTCAGTTCTGCCAGAATTTCGATCTTATCCGTCCGGATTTCCTCGTCGGATTTTTCCTCCAGCATCAGCTTCATACGTCTGACATGGGCATCATACAGCTCCTGCTGCTCCCCATCCATATCGGCATACAGGTTTTCCTCCAGCTTGTCCGGCAAATCCTGCAGCACTTCTTTTTTCAGGCGCCGCAGGACGAATGGACGGATCAGCCGCTGCAGCCGCTTCGCAGCGTCTTCGTCCTTATGCTGGACAATCGGCTGTTCCAGCTCTGTCCGAAACCGCTGATAGCTGTACAAATACCCGGGCATGAGATAATCAAAAATGCTCCACAATTCACTCAGCCGGTTCTCTATCGGTGTACCCGTCAGCGCAAGCCGGAATCCGGTCTGAACCTGCTTGACTGCCCTCGCCGCCTGCGTTCCGTGATTTTTGATATACTGCGCTTCATCGATCACCTCGCAGAAAAAATGAAGCTCCTGATAGTCTGTGATATCCCGACGGAGCAGATCATAGGACGTAATCAATACATCCACTTCTTTCCAGCGATCCAGAACTTCCTTGCGCTGCTGAACATTTCCCGTTACCATATCCGCTTTCAGCGAAGGCGCAAACCGTTCCAGCTCATGCTTCCAGTTATAAACAAGTGACGCCGGACAGACGATCAGGCTGCATCCGGTGTGCTCTACTAATAGGAAGCTGATGACCTGCAGCGTTTTTCCAAGCCCCATATCGTCCGCCAGAATTCCGCCGAACTGGTTACTGTAAAGCATTCCAATCCACGCGGCACCGGCTTTCTGATATTCCCGTAAAATTCCTTTTAAGGAGTCCGGCACATATTCCTTTTCGAAATCCGGATTCTGCAGCTTCTCGATCCGACTCGCGAAAGATACATCCCGAATCACCTCCATCATGGCGTTTTCCTGCAGCGTCTCATCCAGATACAGCATCCGGTACGCCGGAACCTCGATTTTGTCCTGCATCAGCTGCTTATCTGTCAGCTGCAGCGCCTGGCGCACCTCCTGCAGGGATTCCAGACCATTTTCTTCCATATTTACAAAGTCGCCGTTCTTGAGCCGGTAGAATTTTCGTTTCCGATCATAACGGGACAAAATTTCCATCAGCTCTTCCCTCGGCATATCCTGAGAAGACACTGTCAGCTCCAACAAGTCGCCGCCCATGGAAATTCCAACGGATACGCCGGGCGACGGCAGAACCCGCACTTTTTTCAGCGCATCGGAAACATACACCTCACCGATTGCAGAAAGCTGCACGATTCCTTCTGTCAGGAGACGATAAAACAATTCGTCGTCCTGATAAATAATCATTTCTTTTTTCAGATCATCATAAGTATTGCAATAGGAGCTTAAAATCCGCGCTGCTTCCGACTCGCTGACAAGATCCCGTCTGTCAATATCCCCTGTCAGATCGTATACACTATACTCCCGTTCTCCATAGCAGGCAATTGCACGACAGCTGACCAGTTTCTCCTGTGGCATATCCAGATAAAACTGGAATTTTACTGCCGACAATTCCGTTTGCTTTTCATCGACTCCTTTGATCTCGCATTGAAAATGTTCTTTTAATATCGGCATCAACTGTCTGAAAAATGCCGGCAAATCCTCTTCCTGCAAAAAAGCCGTCCGGTTCGGGAGCTTTTTCATACAGTCCAAAAACTCGGTCACTTCTCCCAGCCCTTCATTGGAAACCCGATAAATCAGTCCGTCCTTAAAATACACCTGATCCCGTTCACAGGCATATCCGAACACATTTTCCAGGGAAAGCTCTGCACCACCTTCCGTTCCCGTCAGCTGCAATCTGCGTTCCAGTGCTGCGTCCGTGACATGCCAACGGCTCTCCGTTCCATCCAGCTGTACATAAAATACCCGGTTTCCCATCGCATCCAGAAATCCATCCAGTCCCCAGCCATCCAGCACGATCGTCCGAGCTTTCGGGAGCGCTGCCCGATACAGATAGGAATAACCGCTCGTCTGCAGATACGCCTTTTCATAACGGCCAACCCACTGCTCCAGAAATTCCACAAGCGGTCGCGATTCTTCGGTAAAGCTTCCTTTTATATGAACAAATTCCAGACTTTTTCCATAGGAATAGCTGCTTTGCTCCCGAAGTGCGCGGATCATGGAAAAAATATCCTTTACAATATACATCCTGCCGATCCCGATCCGAAATTCCGCCCGGCATTCACGCGTATCACAAATAAGAAGCGGCTCCAGACGCACCTTCCCAAAGCTTTCTTCCTGCAGAACCGGAAGCATATGCCGGGCAGTCTGTTTCTGCAGAAGCTCTTTTAACTGTCTGGTCGTCTTCCGCTTCGGAACACCGGCAAGAAGCATGCTATCGCTTCTGGAGGCTGTAGTATTTCCCGGGGACCTGAGATTTTCCTGAATCTTTATCCCGTCCGTTGCTTCACCGATTTCTTTCTGGACGCCTTCCAACCCACGCTGTTTCAGGAACTCCGACAGACTCATATGCTCTTCTTCCACCCGGTCCGGATTTTCCAGATAATATAAAAGCACCGCCGTACAATGCTTGCACAGCCCCTCATAGGAATAAAATGCAGGACAATCGCACCATGCCTCCTGCACGCTGTCTTCTTCCTCATCCAGCAGGATCCTCACGTCATAAAGATTTCTCCCGCTCCCTTTGACGTCCGCCTGAATCTGCCTGCCTTTTTTCGTAGTTTTTATCTGAAAGCGCCTGATCTTGCCCTGCCGCCAGATATCTACCCCTCTGGAATAGGAATACCCTGCCAGCTTTCGAATCTGTTCCCGTGTGATCATGCTGTAAGCCTCCGCTCCCGCAGTCTGCGGTCCGTTCCTGCTGCCCCTGCCTATGGCTGCGATGCAGCCTGACTGCATTGTGATCTCGCCAACCTCATCTTTTTATTATAGCAAGGAACTTTCTCCCCTACAACACACGCCGCGGGATTTCCGGAAAATTTGGTATTACAGTTCACTCGTCCCTTACGATTTTATGAACTGCTCTGCGCTTCTGCTTCCAGCAAAAAACCAAAATAAACTGCCTGTCGTCTGAAAAAAGAGGCGTCTTCCAATATTTCATGCTCCTGATGACGTCCCTGCGGCACGATCAGGGAATCCAATTCTGTTCCGAGATAACTGCTCAGCGCATAAAAATTGTCCAGCGATGGCAATGCCTTGCCCTGAAACCAGTTATAGATAGACTGCATCGCTGCCAGTCCCAAAAATTGTTTGATTTCTTTTGCCTCGATATTTTTCTTAATACAGGCTTCTTTTAACCTCTGTCCTGTCCGTAACACGTCGATAAGCGGATATCCCATTTCTACCTGCCACTCAAAATGTGTTTAAATATACTCAAACGCATTGAGAAATTGAAGTCCTTGCGGATACTTCTTACTGCTTCATTGTGTATGCTTTGGC
>OHCE01000631.1_pt1 | contig 15914 bp, 17 predicted proteins | sample 1577571 | NCBI WGS metagenome assembly OHCE01 (sample SAMEA3879505, study PRJEB24766) | human gut metagenome | biome: human-associated habitat; feature: feces | place: USA | collected 1985/1987 | reverse complement strand
TTCATCCCCTATGATAGGGACAAGGTCTTCCTTCATAAACACCGGAATGCCGAGCGCATGCGCCTGATCTGTCAGAGACCATGCCCACTCCGGCTCCGTATGAATCTTCCTGCTCTGAGCTCCGGTCATGGTGCCGACAACAATCCAGTCGATTTTGGAAAGGTCAACTGCACCGGGATCGTCGAATAGTGGCTCAAAGGTAACATGATAGTGTTTTGCTCTGACATTTTCCCGAAGTGCATCAATACGCCACAGTTCTGCTTTCCTCGTCACTGTAACGCCAAACCATGCGTTTTCCAGATCTGTATCAAACTCCAGCAAATCTGGTCGCTTTGTAAGGAATAAGAACTGATGCTGTGGATTTTCACGGATCTTTGCAAATACCTCGTCTCTCCATTCTATCTTCCATCCGGAGAGATCGCTCATGCCGGTGAGAAGGAAGTTATGCGGACGTTTCTTTTCTATCATCTTGAGCTTGCCCGGAAAGAACTCAGGGTAAGCGAAGTCATCGATCATATGCCAGCGCTTCACATTGTTGCGGGCATAGCAATATGCACACCCCACTGTGCAGCCAATGACGAGATTCATGTTCTGAATCTGATCTTTGATACAAATACTCATGACTTCTGCCACTCCTCAAGATTCTTTCTGATGCGGTCGAGGCATTCCTCAAACCGGGTAATTTCTTCCTCTGAAAAACCTTTGTAGTAAATACTGCCCATCTCATCAGATACAGAATCGTACTCGCCCTTTAAGGCATGTGCTTTCTCAGTCAGAAACAGGAGTGTTTTCCTTTTGTCCGTTTCAGACTGAACACGGCTTATCAGCCCTTGATGTTCCATTCTTTCCAGCATCGTCGTAAGAGATGTTATCGCTAATCCGCATTTGACCGAGAGTGACCTGATTGAGATTTCATCCTCCTGCCACAGCACATAAAGAATGCGCCCCTGGGCTCCATTAAACGCATCGATATTTTTTTCGCTGAGAATCTTCTCAAAAATCCGGTCTCCAAGTTGTTTTATTTTGGTGACAAGAAATCCACCATTTGTTTTCATGCAAAAGCTCCTATATAGTAGTTTATAAAATCATACTATATAGGGGCTTTATTGTCAAGAGCTTGTATGTTTGAATAGAGGTAAATTCCGATTAGTTTGCTTCATATTATTCGCATTCAAGCTTGCTGGCGGCGAACAGCGTTTTATGCTGTTTGCGAACGGCAAGTCCACAAGGGATAGACGCGCAAGCATCGCAAGGGAGTGTGGCTCCTTTGGCGGAACGAAATAGCGAAACATTCTCGATCATGTTTGCTGTTCATCTGGGGATTTTTCCCGCTGCTTTTGATATTCTTCCAGATACCGATCCAGATAGACCTTGTTGACAATGGCTACGATCGTGTTGCGGAGAAGATCCTTTGCGTCGGACTGTGTCTCGCCGAGGCCCTCTCTCGCGGGAGCTATGCCGAACGCTGCGCTGAGCATATTTTCAAACTCGTCGCAGAAATAATCATAGGCGGTCGGAAGGGTATAGTTGTCTTCCTGTATGCTGAACATCATTCGAAGCCCTTCCAACGGGACAACGGGCTTGACTACGGCGATGAACAGGAGTCGTGCAAGGTGCTCCGCTGTGTATGACTTCTTTATGGGGGAGGAGATCAGCCCCTGCTTCACGTAATTGCTCACCATGGAGCTTGTCAGCTCCGGTTCCCCCAACGGTGCAAGGTGTGTGTTGACATAGCGTACCACCTGTTCCAAATAAAGCCCGACATCCGGAATCTGTGCATACCGCGGTAAGCGAAAGCCCTCAATAGCCTCTATCATATTATTCACTTCCTTTTCCATGCAGCCATTATACACGGGTATCTTCAATCTTTCAACGGTTTTTAAAATCTTTTTATCAGTTTTCCTAAAACCGTTGACGGAATGATAAAAACCTGATAGAATTTCGGTGTCGGTTTTCAAAGTCGGTTGAAATGTTTCTTGTCATTTGGAGGGCACACCATGAATCAGTTTCGTATCGTCGCAGACTCCAGCTGCGACCTTCTCACACTGGATGGAGCGGACTTCGTCAGTGTTCCGCTCTCAATACGCACTGACACCGAGGAGTTTTACGATGACGCTAATCTTGATGTTGACGCGATGGTCAGCACGCTCCGCGACACCAAAGGGCGTTCCTACAGTGCGTGTCCGAACATCGCAGACTGGGAAAGCGCATTCGGTGAGAGCGGCAATGTGATTGCCTTTACCATTACGAGTGCTCTTTCAGGCAGTTATAATGCTGCCTGCGTGGCAAAGAAGAATTGTGAGGAACGCAACCCGGCCCGGCGCATCTATGTTGTGGACTCTCTTTCCGCCGGACCTGAAATCGCCCTTCTCATTGAAAGGGCTTTGTATGAACTGCGTTCTCATGCGGATTTTGACAAAGTATGCGAAGCCTTGAATACGTATCAGGCCCAGACGCACCTGCTTTTTGCATTGGAATCCATGCACAACCTTGCACAGAACGGCCGTGTCAGCAAGCTCGCCGCAACGATGGCAAGCGTCCTCGGAATCCGCGCCATCGGGCAGGCCAGTGCCGAGGGCACGCTTGAGATGCTTGGAAAGTGCCGTGGGGTTCGTAAAGCGCGGCAGTTTATGCTGGGCGAAATGGTGGAGCTTGGCTACAAGGGCGGAAAGGTTCGAATCGGGCATTGTCAGAATGCGGCTCTTGCGCTGGAGCTTTGCACCGAGATCCAGCAGCGGTTTCCGGAGGCGGATGTGCGAAGCTATCCGCTGCGGGGGCTGTGCAGCTATTACGCCGAGCGCGGCGGGATCATGCTGGGCTTTGAGTCATGAAAGCAGGCGCAACCAATGAAAAGGGAAGAGGCGCCGGAATCTTTCATCTTATCGTGCGCATTCTGACCCTGCCACCCATCGTCATTGGCATAACAGTGCTCCTGATGTATGTCCCGGCAAATCTTTTGACACTGCGGGAGCTGCTCCTGTGCGAGTTGTTTTTGCTGCTCATTCCCATGGCTGCATATCCTATACGGGAGATATTCCACATTGGAAAGGATCGGAGAAAGGGACAGCGCAGCACGGCACTGGTATGCAGTGCCATCGGATACATATGCGGGTTTCTCTGGTCAATGCTGACCCCGTGCTCCTGGCTTGTCCACATTCTCTTCCTCTCCTATGCCATTTCCATAGCAGCACTGCTGATTCTCAACACCGTTTTCAAGCTGCACGCAAGCGGCCATGCCTGCAGCACAACGGCTCCTGCGTTTCTGCTGACCTGGAAGCTTCATCCGCTTTTTATTATACCGTCCGTGCTGCTGATCGCAGCGGTCTACCGTTCCTCTCTGAAGCTGTCGCGCCACACCCCGCCGCAGCTCCTGATTGGCTCGGCAGTCAGTCTGCTCGCCTGTGGTATTTCACTGCTGATCTACGGACTCGGATGACAGTCATGTGACCCGATAACTAAAAAATGCGCCGTACCGCTACTGCAATGTGGCACGGCGCATTTTCTTCGTAATCACTCCCGATCCTGTTTCCTTGGCTCACCCAACCGCCGCATCATATGGATTTTGCATCGGCCGGATCTCATACGGGTCGGTTCGAAGCATAACGACAGTATCTGAGTTTAGCCGATTTTATCTTTCATCTGTTTCCACCTTAAAGATTCCACACACAGTATCACAGCAGCTCATCCGCCACGCTTGCCGTAAAAACTGCGTTTACGTGTCGTTGCCGCTTATCGTTAGATATCCATTGTCAAGAGGTATGCGGCACCTGTTGCCTCATCGTATACGCACAGAGAAACATTTGTGTACGCGCTCGTTCCCGGGTTTCGATCTACCATTTTCCAGTAGCCGTCCGCGATCGGGGGCAGCTCCACATAGGCTGAAAGGCTCTCCAGAAAGTTCTCAGCCGCTTCGGGGAGGGGGAAGCGTTCCCATTGCAGGAACGCCTGACGCACGTCCTCCCCAACGGTCAGCTTATATAGTGCTATTCCCTCATAAGGAAACCCTTCGTAGTTATTGAAGAGTTCTTCAAGCACACAGTCTTTCTTATCAATATTCAATCCAAAATCCCGAATAAGCTGCGTCTTGGGATTGTCAAGGCGATTTGACCTACACGATACCAGAAGAATTCCGATGCACACGAGGCTCATAACGCATATCAGTTTTTTCATTTTCATATCGACAACCTGTAACAACAAAACCGTTTGGTGGCTTATGACTTTCTCTTCACGCCAAAGCTCCAGAAGAGGAGGGAAACGATTACTATCGACGGAACAAAAGTGTCTGTGCTTATGACATTCAGAAGATATAGTGCAATTAGGCCGGTCACAGCGGCAGTGGCAAGCAGCCTTGCAATAAGACTCCGTTTCATGAGCTTTTTCATGATTTACTCCTTATGTAAGTGTGTCATTTGGACAGCGGCATTGGCGCGTAATTCAACGCCATAATTGCAAAAATCAAAGCTACAAACACGAGCAGAGCAACAGCGATGATTTTCAGCACGCGCCGCGTCCGATGGTTTCTGATGGCAAGCTGTGTATTGATGCGGGACAGCTCCTTCGCCAACTGGTTCGGTTCCTCTTTGCCTTCCGCCTGGGTGCCCAAAAGCTCGCTTACAGTCGTTTCAAGAATGACAGCAAGCTTTATCAACTGCTCAGCATCGGGAACCGACTGACCTTTCTCCCATTTTGAAATGGTCTGCCGGACGACATGGAGACGGACTGCCAATTCCTCCTGCGAAAGACCTCGCTCCCTGCGTTTCAGTCGAAGGTTTTCTTGAAACACGGAAATCCCTCCTTCCCTAAAAGATTGCACACACAGTATAGCAGTAACAACACCGTCGTGGCAAGCAACGCAAAGTAACATTCATGCATTTGACCCGCGTTGGCTCAATGGCAAAAGGTGTTCACTGTACCTCGCTGGGCTTTGTACCGACCTCCACAACGTTATCGCAGCAGCTCTCGATCAGCTCCCTGTCGTGGGTGATCACGAGAATGGTTCTGCCGTTCCGCGCTTCGCTTCTCAGCCTTTCCGCGATCAGGCGCATATTCTGTCCATCAAGTCCGCTGGTGGGCTCATCAAGAATCAGTATCCTGCGACCGGAAAAGATGGCGCAGGCAATGGCAAGCCGCTGCTTCTGTCCACCGGACAGGGCGGACGGGTGCGCGTCCCTGTACTCGTAAAGGCCAAGCTCGTTGAGCAGATTCCTTGCATGGCTTTTGCTTTCTTCCGTCAATCTGGTATTCAGCAGCAGCTCCTCCTCCACGCTTGCCGTAAAGAACTGCGTTGACGTGTCATTGCCGCAGTAATAGATATCCCTGCGCCGGACGGCCGCTCTTACTTTTTTTCCATCTATCAGGATATGTCCCCTTGTCTGCCTTGCCAGCCCGCAGAGGATCTGCGCAAGGGTGGTTTTCCCTGCGCCGTTTTGTCCCGTTATGGCGGTCACTTTGCCCTTTGGAACGGACAGCGAAATATCCTCAAAAATAACTTCTTTGCGTATTCTTTTCGAGAGCCCTGCTGTCTTCAAGACGGCAGGGCTTTCGTCCAATACAGAGGGGGCGGGAGGGCACTTTCCCTCGTGCGGAGAGCGCAGGCCCATGCGCAGAATGTCGGTTTGCGGCAGGAGGAGCAAATCCTCTGGTGCATACTCGGCCGCTATTCTGCCGTCTCGAAGATATAAAAACCGGTCTGCGATCCCCATCAGCCAGTCGATCCGATGCTCCGCGAGGAGCAGGGTAAAGCCCTGCTCCTTGAGCTGCCGGAGGGTCTGCGCAAGCTGGTTCGTCCCTGCGGCATCGAGGTTGGCCGTCGGCTCGTCGCACACAAAGACCTTTGGCTTCATGGCATATACGGACGCAATGGCCGCCCGCTGCTTTTCTCCGCTTGAGAGGACGTCAACTGCCCTGTCCCTCAAACGGGACAGCTTCAATGCTTCTATGGCGGCGTCCGTCCTCTCCCGTATCTCCCGGGCGGACAGGCCGTAATTCTCGCAGGGAAAGGCGACCTCTCCGGCAAGCTCGGAGGAAAAGAACTGGCTTTTGGGGTCCTGAAAAACGCTTCCCACCAAACGCCCGATCTCCCACGTAGAAAGCCTTGATATGTCCTTGCCGTCTATCCTCACGCTTCCGCTGAAGGCTCCGGGATAATAGGACGGCGCAAGCCCGTTGACAAGCCTTGTCACGGTGGTCTTGCCGCAGCCGGAGAGCCCCGTCAGCACGACGCATTCGCCGCCTTTTACCGAGAGGGAAATGTCCTGTACGCCTCTGTCTGAGTTTTCGTATTGAAAAGAAGCGCGTGTAAGCTCGATCATGCCATGCTCCTTTCCAAAACCAAATAGGAAGCCGTGACTATCGCACATGCGGCTGCCGCGATGTGATCCCGCGCCCCGATCCTTTTCTCATAATAGCTGCCGCGCACGCCCGGACGCTCCGCGCCTCTTGCAACAGCGGAAACGGAAAGCTGATCGGCGAGCTGCAATACCCGAAGAAGAAACGGAACCAGCACATACTCTATGCTCTGCACGGGATGCACGAGCAGCTGTCCCGCTGCGGTCAGCCCTCGGTTTTTCATGGACCTGCCTACGCCTTTCAGCTCCGTCCGCATGGTAGGGAAGAAGCGAAAGACCACAAGAAGCCCGAGAATAAACGGGGTGGGCATACGGAGGCGGGATAAAAACGCGGAGAGCATCCCCGGCGGCGTGGTGATCAGATCCCATGACACCAGAAAGATCGGTGACAGATTCCAGAACATCAGAACATAAAACTCCGAAAAGACCGGCATGTGCAGCCCGTGGAAGCGGATACCGTACAGCAGCAGCGCCAGCAGCAGATAAAAGCAGCCATAGGACGCGGCAAGGCGGAAGTTCCGCTGTAAGACGAGATAAAGAAGCGCCCCGCCGGTCAGGATGCAGGTAAGCAGCACATTCCCGCCGATGGTTACTCCGGCAAAGACGCACAGCAGCGCCCACAGCTTGACCGGCACCGCAAAGGATGCGTCCGCTCTCATAGAACGCCGGCCTTCTGAAAATGCCTGCGGATCAGCCGACCGCCCACCATGCATCCCAAAAAGCCCATCAGCGTCGTGAACAGCAGAATAAAGGCCAGCCAGCCGGGAGAGGTGTAGTAACGCACATAGGAATCGATGTAGCTCTGCTCCATACCGCTTGCCAGCGCAAAATCGTAGTAGGTGTCCCAGAAGAACCAGATGGGCAGCAGATTGACCCCGTTGTACAGCAGGCTCGCCGCCGTCCAGGCGGCAGTCATGCGCTTGGGATTGCCGCAGGCTCCGCGCTTCCACAAAATTACCTCGCAGATGACGCCCGTAACGATAAAGTAGGGGAGCAAAAACCAGTTGCCCATCAGCAGGAAAATCACGCCAAGCAGCGTCATATAGATCAGCGTCACAAACCGCTTTCCGATCCGGCTGACCATGAGCATATAGACCGGCGCGCAGAGGAACATGGTGATCCCCACCGACAGCACCATGCTGACAAAGTCGTTGGCCATGCAGACCATGTTGACGACGAGCTGGATGACAATCAGTACTGCGGAGAGCAATACCGTTGTAATAACATCCTTAACCGTCCACTTTTTCTTTTTGTCCATAAATCCATTCCTCCGTTTTCTGTTAATTTATACTAACCTTCTATCCATGTGCTTTCCCACCTTTTAGCGTCCAGCCGATTGCCTGGCTGCGCATTCCCACAAAGCGCCTGTACAGGCCGTCTTCGCGCATCAGCTCCTTATGGTTTCCGCATTGAATAATCCTGCCGTTCTCCAGCACGATGATTTGATCTGCCGTGCGCACGGTGGACAGACGGTGGGCAATCATCAGGATCGTTTTGCCTTTTGTCAGCTCCCGGATGGCCTTTTGCAGCTCCTGCTCGTTTTCGGGATCCACGCTGGCTGTGGCTTCATCCAAAATGACGATGGGTGCGTCCTTCAGAATTGCCCTTGCAATGGAGATTCGCTGCTTTTCCCCGCCGGAGAGGCTGGAGCCGCCTTCACCGATCTTTGTCTGATAGCCATCGGGCAGCGTCATGATAAAGTCATGGCAGCAGGCTTTCTTTGCGACCGCTATGATTTCATCCTCGCTCGCGTCCGGTCTGCCAAACCGGATATTGTTCTCGACGGTGTCCTCAAAGAGATACACATTCTGAAATACGATGGCGAAATTCTTTAGAAGGCTGCCGCTGGTATATTCCCGCACATCCCGGTCGCCGAGCGTGATCTGTCCTTCCTTCACATCCCAGAAACGGGCAATCAGACCGACCAGCGTGGTCTTTCCGGCGCCGGATGGACCAACAATGGCGCAGGAGCTTCCCTGGGGTACGCTTAAGCTGATTTGATGTAATACCTCCTTTTCCCCGTATCCAAAGGACATATTCTTCACTTCAATATTGAAATTTTCCGGCACAAGATCAGCCCCGTTTTCGTCCAGGGATGGAATGTCCATGATGTTATCCAGCCGATCCAGGGAAGCCTCCACCGCGCGGGCAATGGAGGACATACTGCCCGCCACCTCCACGGCGGCATAGATCATGAAGCTGGACACAAGAAGCAGCAGGCACTTCTCCGGCGTGATGCTTCCTCCTGCCAAAAGATAGGGCGCAAAAACCAGAATAGCCGCCCGTGCGAGCTTGAACACCGTCTGATAGAGCGCCGTCATTTTGGAAAACGCCTTTTCAAGCACGATATTTGCCTCTTTGCTTTCCTCGATTGCGGCGTCAACTGCTTTTCCGGTGCGCTCCGCCAGCCCAAACGCCTTGACTACGCCCATGCCCTGCACATATTCCAAAACGGCAGTGACCAGACCAGCCTGGGCGGCCTGACGGCGGGGCGCGTATTTCCTGCCGACCTTGCCGATAAACGAATGAACAATGAGCGCCACGGCAAGCCCGGCCAAAGAGATCAGCCCGATCCGCCACTCATAGATCATAAGCCAAACGCCAATCACGATGGCGTGGATAAACCCGCCCGCCACATTTTCCATAATGGTAACGGACTGCTGCTCCAGATCGCCAAGGGTGGTCGTCACCGCCGCAGTGATATCCCCGAGCCTGTTCTCATTGAAATAGCCCATAGGCGCCCTCTTCAGACGTTCGCCGATCTCCATGCGCTTTTCCGACCCGAACGCGAAGCTGCCAAGAGTTCTGGCATTGGCAGAAAGATTGACAAATACAATTCGCCCTACAATGGAAACGATCATGATGCCAAGCGAAATCCAGATCGTGCTTTCAGGCATAACATCGCCGGAAAGCTGCTTCAGGATTCCTGTGAGCACCGTTAGAATGGCCATGATTGGGATCATCTCAAAGAATGAGCTGACAAGGTATGCAAGGAAAGAGCGGATAAGACGCTTCTTCTGTAAGCCCGAGAACAACAAAAGTCTTTGAAATAACCTTATCATCACGCCACCTCCTCTGCGGTATCTTTGCCCTGCATATGGGCTTTCCACAATTCCTTGTATAGATTGCTTGTTTCAAGAAGCTCCTCATGAGTTCCTTCCGCAGCGACATTTCCTTTATCCATGACAAGGATCTTGTCTGCTTTTGTAATGGTAGACAGCCGATGCGCAATGACAATTAAAGTTTTTCCTGCTACAAGCCCTGCAATGGATGCTTGAATAACGGCCTCATTTTCAGGATCGGTAAATGCTGTGGCCTCATCCAGCACCACGATCGGGCTGTTCTTTAGGATTGCCCTTGCAATGGCGATTCGCTGCCTTTCTCCGCCGGAGAGGTGGCTTCCCGCATCGCCCGCCAGCGTATCATAGCCCTCCGGCAGAGCGGCGATGAAATCGTGACAGCTCGCTTTTTTTGCTGCTGCTTCGATCTCTGCGTCTGTGGCCTCCGGTTTTCCGATACGAATATTTTCCCGGATAGACAGATGGAACAGAAAGTTATCCTGCGATACATATGAGACAAGCTCCATTATCTGAGGAAGAGGGATGTTCCGCACATCCACGCCGCCAATACGGACGCCGCCGCTCTCCGCCTCCCAGAAGGAGGCGATGAGCCGCGCAATGGTAGATTTACCGGAGCCGGAGGGACCCACAATGGCCGTCATACCGTTTTTTGCGCAGTCAAAGGAAATTCCATGCAAAACCTCCGTCTCTTTGTATCGGAAGGTAACATGATCAAAGGATACGTCGGCGTCCGCAAGGACAGCTCTTTCGGTCGGCCGCACAAGCTCCGGCTCATCCAGAAGATTCCCTACCTCTTTTACGGTGGAATCCACCATGGCCAGGCTGTCGGTGTACTGCAATGCCTGAATCAGTGGTTTTACGAGTCCAAGGGCGAGAATGATGCAGGTAATCAGCGTACCCGCTTCGACCCTTCCGTTTATAAATAACCAGCTTCCCAAAGGCAGCACGCCCACGAGCGTTGCCGTCAGGATGGAAAGCCCCATCACATAGTAGCCGTTGGTCTGCTTGAACCAAGTCGCTTTGGCGGTCTCGTTCTCCGCCACGGCGTCGGCGTATTTTTTATATGAGCGTTCACTCTGATTGAATGTCTTCACCACTTCGATGCCGCCGATGTATTCCACCGTTGCGGCATCCATGTTTTTCCCAGCGGCAAGTACTCTGGCATATCTCTTCTCGTAATCCTTCATCATTCCCATATAGCAGAAGGCACCCACCGGAATCGTCACAAGAGAGATCAGCGCGAGTCTCCAATCAAGGCTAAAGAGGTAAACGAGCATTAGAATTGGGATCAGGATGTTGGCAGTGAGCTCCGGTACCATATGCGCCAGCGGAAGCTCCAGCTTTTCCACGGTGTCCACGATGATCGTTTTGAATTTCCCGGACGGCGTATCAAGGATCGTTCCCATGGGAACACGGGAGAGCTTCTCTGTTATCGCCATACGGATATTCCGTAGAATGATAAAGGCAGACTCATGGCTTTTCATTGTAGAAAAAGTTCCAAACCACACCTGCCCGAGATAGCCCGCAAAAGCAATCAATGCCAGAAACGCCAGCCTGCTGAAAGCATAGTCTTCGTGGCAGATCATAATGATCCCCCGGGACACCGCAACGTAGGGGATCATGCCGCATAGCGCTCCCAAAATCGCAAGTATGACGGAGCCGATCAGTTTCCCTTTGCACGGCTTCGCAAAATCCATCAGAATCGTCATCGCCGATTTTTCTTTTCCCGCCATCATTCCTCACCTCGCAAAAGTCTTACAATCTTTTCTTTCTGCCCACCGGAAAGGTCCTCCACGATTTCTCCGTCCCGGATGAACAGTATTCTTGTGCAAATCCGCATCATAAACTCAATATCATGTGTGATGATCAAAAGCACCTTGCCTTGCGTCGCAAGGCTTCGTGTCAAGGTGCCGACCTCTTCCATGCTTTTTAGATCCAGTCCGCTGGTAGGTTCATCGAACACCAGCAGCTCCTTGCCGCAGATCTCGCTTACCACAACCGCAAGGCGCTGCATCTGCCCGCCGGAAAGAGACAAGGGATGCCGTTCCTTATACGCCAGCAGCTCCACCTTTTCTAATGCGCGGTCAATCTTGTCTTTGTTCGGAGTTTTTATGCCAAGCGCGCATTCCGCCGCCACGCTGTCGGTAAAGAGCTGGTGCCCCACATCCTGCATGACCATGTATGCCTTTTTCCGTCTCAACCGCCGGCTCATCGGTTTTCCGGCCCACAAAACAGTACCGGAGCTGTTCTTTTGCAATCCGCAGAGCATTTTGGCGAGGGTCGATTTCCCGGCGCCGTTGACGCCCGCAATGGCGATGATTTCTCCGCGGCTTGCCTGAAAAGAGAGATCATTCAATACATTCCGGCCGCCGAAACGGACACTGATTTTCTGAACGGAAAGCAATCCATCGGCAGCGATTGTTTTCGCACCGCCCGATTCGGATACCGACAGATCTCTGACACGCAGTCCCATTCTGCGAATATCCGCTTCAGGCAGCGCCTTGAATGCTGCAGCCTCCATGTCCGATGCAATCCGGCCATCCTGCATATAAACGACGCGATCCACAATGTCCATCAGATACCAGATGCGGTGCTCTGCGATCAGAATGGTCTTTCCTGATATTTTCGCCCGTTGGATCAAATCAGCCAATTCTCCGATGGCCTTCATATCAAGATTGGATGATGGCTCGTCAAAAACAAGGACATCGGGAGCCGAAGCATACACGCTGGAAAACGCGATCTTCTGCTTCTCGCCGCCGGACAGTTCAAAGATACTTCGACCCCGGAGCTCGCTAAGATGCAGCTCCTCCGTAAGTTCATCTAATCGGGAGCGCAGAGCCTCTCGCGGAATACCCCGATTTTCAAGCCCAAACACGATCTCGCTGTCTGTATCCGTATTGAAAAACTGCGTTCGAGGATTCTGAAAAACCGTCCCTACCGCATCCGATAGCGCAGCAATCTCTGTCTCCCGGGTATCCATACCGTTTACGCTTACCTGCCCCGAAAGATTGCCGTGGAAGAAATGGGGAATCAGTCCGTTTGCGAGCCGTGTAACCGTTGTTTTTCCACATCCGGACGGTCCGCAAAGCAGCACGCATTCGCCGGACCGGATAATAAGGTTCAAATCAACGACTCCGCCGTCCCCGCTTTCAGCGTATGTAAAAGAGATATTCTGGAACGATATCATAATCAAAACACCCCTTTCATGCCCGCGTATATCATGCCGGCAACGAGCGCCGCGTAAGCAATTACCACCATCAAATCAGCAAACGAAAACGCGATTTCCTCTATACAGCTTCTTTCACCTGTGTGCTCGATGCCTCTTGTAATCGCTGCCTGCGTAATCTCGTCCGAAATTCTGGAAGCAGAAACAAGCAGGGGAACATAGACATACTCCATCGTCTGTATAGGATGGCTAATCAGCCCAGCCGCGGACGCTGATATCCCTCGCAGCGCCATGGCATCCCGTATGGAGGCCCACTCTTCTCTCATGGTCGGGAAATAACGGAGCGTAATGGCAAGAGCAATCGTGAGTCCTTTCGACAATCGGAGCTTTGTGATCGCCGCAAGAAATTTACTTACGCTTGTCGTTGCAATCAGAAAGCTGCCCAGCATAAAACAGGGAAGAAGCTTGCGGATATACACTGCAAACATATAGACGATTCCGCCGAAAGTCACGGGCAGCCTCGGTACGATAAAAAGCTGGATCAGCAGAAGCGCGAGAAAAAAAGCTGCGTATTTCAGCGTCCTTTTCAGATTGCCGGAAACGCTCAGAAGTACAAGCGGAATCCCCGCAAGCACACACTCCACCGCGATGCTTTTATTCATAAAAACGGAAACGCTTGTGACCGCGAGAATCAGAAGCTTCGTCCGTGGGTCGAGTCTCATTTATACGACCCCTGCTTTTTCAAAGTGTTTTTTCATAAGCTTCTTTCCAATCAGTCCGCCGATGATCGCGCAGACGATCGTCCCGATAATCATTGCGGGGATCGCCCACCAGGTAGCCCCGATCGAATGAATCACTCCTTCAAAGGAGGCGAAGTCGCCTTTATTCTTCATAAAAGCATCAAATTGTGCGGGCATGACAACCATTGGAATATATGCCCCCATCGGCGCAAGCGCCATGACGCAGTAGGCAAGCAGGTTTTTCTTAAAGGATCTGAAATCAGCGGAAGCGCAGATAAAATCCGCGATCACGCCGAAAACCAGGAAGAATACGGACATCATCCAGAACATTCCTGTAACAAACAGCAAAATCGCCGCGATTACACCGAGAATGGAGAGAGCTCCCTTCTTCGGTATTTTTGCCACATAGAGCATGAAAACTGTCCCCGTAAAAAGCGCCACGATCATTGGCATAAACGGGAAAGTGACCGGCGTCATCTGCGCAGCACCGCCAATCACAAACGCCACCACAGCATAGATGAGCGAAAAGATGCCCACCGATATAAAGTCCCTTGTTTCCAGCTTCTTCGCATCTGTTTTAAGCATAATAAATGACCTCCAATTTTATATTGTTCAGTTAGAGTAGGCTAACTCGCGTGTAAAAAATTAAAGTGATTGTATGATTGTGTATTATTCCAGCCGGAGCAAGCCTTCCCAGCCAGAGTTGAAGAACTTTGCAAGCTCCTCAAGATACCGCACAGCTTCTTCTTTGGGCATATCATGGACAATCGTCTCACATACCGCCGTAAAATAGGCGCTGGTAATCATGTGGTGAAGCTGCTTTGTCATTTTCCCGGAGAGCTTTCCTCTTTTGCGGAGAAGTGCGTAGTATTCCTCTGAGCACTCTACCTCCAGTTCCACAAGCTCCTCCAAAAAATTTGCATAGCGCGTACCTTCCGCCCGGCAGAGGATCAGCTTGAAGGCATCAAAATGGGCGTACATATATTCCACAAAGACGCGCAAATACTCAGTGGACAGCTTCAGGCTGTCCTTCGTCTTTTCCTTGGAGACAAGATCGAAATGGGCGGCCTGTGCGGCTTTGAACTGCTCCAACAGTCCCTTTGCTGCCTCGCCCACAAGATCTTCAAAAAGCGCGGCCTTATCCGGGTAATAGCCGTAGAAGGCGCCCTTCGTGAAGCCGGCTTCCGCGACAATTTGGTTTAGAGATGCGTCCTTGAAGCCCTTTTCCAGAAATTCTTTTTTCCCAACTTCGAGGATCTTCCTTTGAGTTTCTGTACGTTCCATTGACTCTCCCCTTATAACATACCGATAGTATATACTGCTGGTATATTATAGCCGCACTGAAGGAATCTGTCAAGGGGGTTCGCGTGTGTTCCATTCAGCTCATTCCGCGTATCGCCCGATCATAGAACGGCGCATGGATACCCAAAATCTTCTTTTTCATACACTTCCGATCACCGCTTTAGCGACCAGTGACCCCCTCCATCAATTCCCTTGGGGAAATGTTTCTGATCTGCTCCGGCGGGATGCGCGCCGGATATCTGCCCTTTTCCAGAATATCGGTCAGGTACTGATTATCCAGGATCATATCGTCCCGAATGAGCTGCCAATTCGCTTTTTTCCTGTAAAGAATCTTGAAAATCAGAAAATTCACCACTGGACCTATGACCGGCGTCTGCACGCCAAAGCTCTCCGTATGGCGAAAGCGGCAGCCCGTATCGGTCCGCTCTCCCTCAAATGAGATGACGGCAGTTTTTTTATCGCTCTCGAAGGCAAAGGAAAAATGATCCCTGTCCCTTTCCGCCCGAATGATCGTGCCGGTGACGTCATAATCCATGCCCATGACGATTTCATGAAAGCGCACTTTATCTCCGGCTTGAATGCCGCCGCTGAGCAGTTCGCATTCCAAATGCAGCGGACTCCACTTGACGAACTCCTCCTCAAAATGGTCCACCCACCACTCCAGCTTTTCAAAAGGGGCGGCGATCTCTGTTGTTTCGGTCAATGTTACCATATGCTTTTCTCCTTCATCGTGCTTTTTCTCCTTCATCCGCGTCTTTTCCCTGTTTGTGTCCATATATGTCCCGTGCCGGCACGCCGTAAAGCCTATGCTGCACAGGGAGCCCGTAATCATCCACGCCACAAAGCGATAGATGTCGCGCCAATCCCCGCCCGGCAAGCGCCGAAGCCGTTTATCGGGGCTTCCCCTCCTTTTCTTTGTTCAACCTCCAGGTTTCTGCCGTCTCGCTTTTAGTTAGCGCATTCTAACTAATTGGCAGAAGAAACGGCAGCCTATTTTATGAGTAGTCTGCCTTGAATCCGCCTTGGTCAGACACCGGCCTTGGCTATCCCAGCGCCACATCCAGCGTCATCATGACGCTAAAGCCCGCGGCAAAGAAAACCGTGCCGATGTTGGTGTGCTTTCCCTGCGACATTTCAGGAATCAGCTCCTCCACCACGACGTAGAGCATGGCGCCCGCCGCAAAGCTCAGAAAATACGGCAGCGCCGGGATCACCAGCTGCGCCGCAAGAAGCGTCAGCACCGCGCCGATGGGCTCCACCACGCCGGAGAGCACGCCGC
>OHCE01000624.1_pt1 | contig 16054 bp, 13 predicted proteins | sample 1577571 | NCBI WGS metagenome assembly OHCE01 (sample SAMEA3879505, study PRJEB24766) | human gut metagenome | biome: human-associated habitat; feature: feces | place: USA | collected 1985/1987 | reverse complement strand
CGGGAGTAAATTCCACCACCAAATGTGGTGGTGGAATTTAAAATTTCATTTTTGGGTATATTATTTTTTTAATATTTAGGGTGACAAAACAATATATTTATAATAAAATGATATTGTTAAATTATTAATAAAAAGCATACGAAAGAGAGGAGAAAGTTATGCAGAACATTAGTATCATTGGAATTATTGTTGCAATGGTTGTTCTTGTTATCCTGTTGTTTATGGCAATCGGATACGTGAAGGCACCGCCTGATATGGCGTATATCATTTCAGGTGTGAAGAAAAAGTCAAAGGTAGTTATTGGAAAGGCGAGCATACGTATTCCGTTTTTTGAGCGTCTTGATAAGCTGAATCTCAGACTGATACCTATCGATGTAAAGACGAGCAATGCAGTACCGACAGCAGATTATATCAATATCAATGTCGATGCTACGGTAAACGTAAAGATCAGTAATAATCCTGAAAAGCTACGCCTTGCGGCTGAGAATTTCCTTAACAAAAACACAGAGTATATCGCTGGTGTTGCCAGAGAGGTTCTCGAGGGTAATGTACGTGAGATTGTTGGAAAAATGAAGCTTGAAGAGATGGTCTCAGACCGTCAGAAGTTTGCCAATCTGGTAAAAGAGAATGCAGAGCCTGATCTTGCGGCAATGGGACTTGATATCATCAGCTTTAATGTGCAGAATTTTGTGGATGGCAACGAGGTAATAGAGAATCTTGGTATCGACAATATCGTAAAGATTAAAAAGGCCGCCGCCATCGCAAGGGCAGAGAGTGAGAGAGACATCAAGGTAGCTCAGGCTTCGGCTGATAAAGAGTCAAATGATGCAGCGGTTGCAGCACAGACAGAGATTGCCAAGAAACAGAATGAGCTCGCTATCAAGAAATCAGAGCTTCAGATGGAGGCTGATACAAAGAAGGCTATGGCGGATGCGGCTTACGACATCCAGAAGGAGGAGCAGCGTAAGACCATTGAGGTTGCCACAGCAAACGCTGATATCGCAAAGCAGGAGCGAGAGATTGAGTTAAAGCAGAAAGAGGTTGCAGTAACAGAGCAGTCTCTTGAGGCAGAGGTCAAGAAAAAGGCTGAAGCCAATAAATACGCAGCACAGCAGCAGGCAGAGGCACAGCTCTACCAGCGTCAGAAGGAAGCAGAGGCAAGACAGTTCGAGGCACAGCGTCAGGCGGAGGCACAGAAAGCAGAGGCAGAAGCCATGAGATATGCCAAGGAGCAGGAAGCTGCCGGTATCCGTGCAGTCGGAGAGGCAGAAGCATCAGCTATCCAGGCAAAGGGTATTGCAGAGGCTGAGGCTATGGAGAAAAAGGCAGAGGCATATGCCAAGTACAATAAGGCAGCCGTTGCAGAGATGATGATTAAGGTGCTGCCTGATATCGCAGCCAAGGTTGCAGAGCCACTTGGACAAATCGACAAGATTACTATTATCGGTGGCGGTGATGGCGAAAATGGTGTAGGCAAGGTTGCCGGAAATGTACCGGTTGTAATGGCAAAGGTATTTGAGAGTATGAAAGAGGCAACAGGTATTGATTTATCTGAGATTATCAACGCTGATTCATATGACGCAAAGGTAAATCGCAACGTAAATGTAACCGGACTTGATGGAGTAAATCTCGTTGTAAATGCGGATACGGACAAAAACGGTGAAAAGACTGAAAATTAAATAGTGTTATATTAATCCGCTATACGATAGGTGAGTATAGCGGATTTTTAATATTTTCTGAAAAAAGACAAATATTTGAAAATTACAGGATTATATGATATATTTTGTTGCATAAAAGCAGATTGCCTGTACATGGTGACATATATAAATAATGAAGAGGAAAATCTATGAACGATAAAAGAAAGATAATAGCAATATTTATAATTGTTGCGATAGTAGCTGCACTGGCTGCAGTTGCCACATTTTTTGTGATTAAATCAGCAAAAAACGAGGCTAAAGGCTCGTCACAGATGACGGAAACAGCCACAGAGGATAGTTCAGACAAGGAAGACCCGCAGCATACGGGAGACAATGCAGGCTCAATGAGTGTGACAGCTGATGATGGAGCTTCTGCGGATGAGACACAGATACTGTCTGCAAGCACTGTTGCGGAAAATAGCAATCTGACCTTCGGAATTGATGTATCTAAATATCAGGGCACTATAAAGTGGGACAAGGTTGCCGCAGGCGGAATTGATTTTGCAATGATACGTGTGGGCTACAGAACCCAGAAAACAGGCGAGATGTGTGTTGATACAAATGCAAGATACAACATGCAGGAGGCGCAGAAAAATGGCATAAAGGTCGGGGTATATTTCTTTTCATCAGCAGTAAATGAAACAGAAGCCATTGAGGAGGCAGACTGGGTAGCAGACTACATCTCAAAATATCAGATTACATATCCGGTGGCATTTGACTGCGAGGGCTTCACAGACTCAGCCAGCAGACAGTATGGCATGTCATCAGAGGCACGCACCAAAGTAGCTGAGGCATTTTTGCAGGAAATATATAATAAAGGATATACACCTATGTTTTACGCTGCAATGAATGAGTTGTCGGCAAACAGCCAGTGGGATACTAAAACACTTGAGAGCAGGTACAAAATCTGGGTGTCACAATATCCGGACACGGCTTATCCGGAAACACCACAGTCATCTTATGAGGGCACACATGCTATGTGGCAGTATACCAATAAGGGAAAGGTGTCAGGGATTGATAAGCCGGTAGATTTGAATGTGGCATACTTTGGTTTTGATGAAACAGAGTCTGCAAAAAATGGGGATGCGGCTGACGATGCAACAGCTGATCCGGAAGCAAATATGAAGTTTTCGGATGTAAATGAGACCGTAACTGCCAAGGAGAGCGTCAATCTGAGGGATATTCCAAGTCAGGGCAATGACAGCACAATTAAGGCAACGCTCAATAACGGTGATACGGCAGCAAGAACAGGGATCAGTGACAGTGGATGGTCACGTGTCGAATATAATGGACAGACATATTATGCCATTTCAAACTACCTCACAACAGATATGAACTATGTAGTTCCCGGGCAGGACGGAAGTGGCAGCGGAGACGGACTGAAGACAAAGTTCAAGGATTGTAATGATACTGTCACTGCAAAGATAGAGGTTAATCTGCGTGCACTTCCAAGTGTCACAAATCCGGATGCTACAGTCATCGCAACGATAAAAAATGGGGAAACAGTCACCAGGACCGGAATCAATGAGGAGTTTGGCTGGTCACGCGTGGAATATAATGGACAGACACTTTATTGTGTGACAAGCTATCTGAGTGTGCAGTAATATAATGAACGCAGTGCTTTGGAGAATAAAGTCAAAAAAATAAAATGTAATTAAGTTAAAGTTACACATAAAGTAGAAATAGTGAAAAAATGTCATGGATATAATGATAGAATTGTTTGAAAGAGTGCGTTAAAATACATAATAACGAAATACGTAAGTAAAGGGGCATTTTATGGAATACTCAGCAATTTTTCATGATATGGATAAAAGATTCTGCTATGCGATAGATAAGGATTTGTTTGTGATACGCGTGCAGGTAAAAAAGGATGATATGAAGGAGGTAATCCTTCACTATGAGGACAAGTATATACCAATCGAGCGCAAGGATACGCGAATGACACTTCCTATGAAGAAGGTAGCCACCTCGCAGTTTCACGATTATTATGAAGCACAGCTTCAGATGCATCTGATATGTCTGAGATACTTTTTTGAATTTACAGACATGCAGGGTGAAAAGGTATATTACGGCAATTATGAGTTCGACAAGGAGTGCATCACAAACAGGGACAGAATGTTTGACTGCCCGCAGAACCTCAGGGAGGAAGAGATGTTTGAGGTGCCACAGTGGGCAGCAAACAAGGTAGTGTATCAGATTTTCCCGTCGCGCTTTGCCGCAACACAGCCGGTAGACAAAAAGCTGTGGTATAAGGCTCCGATTACGCCTATGGATGATCTGCATGGCAATCTCAGAGGAATCATAGAGCATCTGGATTATATTAAAGATTTGGGAATCGATGTGGTGTATCTGACACCAATCTTTAAATCAAATTCGTGCCATAAGTATGATACCATTGATTATTATCAGGTTGACCCATCATTTGGAACAACAGAGGATTTAAAGGAGCTCGTACAAAAATCTCACGAGCGTGGCATGAAGGTAGTGCTGGATGCGGTATACAACCACTCAGGAAGAGAATTTTTTGCATTTCAGGATATACTTGAAAAGGGCGAAAAGTCAAAATATCTCGACTGGTATTTTATCGACGAGCTGCCGCCTAGGGGTGAATGGGGAGAAATTCCAAACTTCAAATGCTTCGGCTATTACGGTGGAATGCCAAAGCTTAATCTGAAAAATCCTGAGGTTGAAAAATACATCACGGATGTTGCATGCTACTGGATTAAGGAATGTGATATTGATGGATGGAGACTGGATGTAGGAGACGAAATCAGTCATTTCTTCTGGAAGAATTTCAGAAAGGCAATCAAGGCAGTAAAGAAGGATATGCTGATAATTGGTGAGATATGGCACTACGCAGGAGACTTCCTCGAGGGAGATGAGTGGGATACTGTCATGAATTATCCATTCTACCTGAATCTGATAGACCTGCTTGCAGACGAAAAGATTAATGTCAGCCAGTTTGTACAGAATCTGGGATATCTGAAGGGGCGCTTAAACAAAAAGTGCTATCCGCTGATGTGGAACCTGATTGACAGCCACGATACAGCAAGATTTTTACATCTGTGCCATGATAATAAGAAAAAGCAGCATCTCGCAGCAGCCTTTCAGCTGTTACTGCCGGGAATGCCTATGGTTTACTATGGCGATGAGTATGCCATGCCGGGAGCAAACGATCCGGACTGCAGACGAGGCATGTACTGGGATGAAGAATATCAGGACAAGGAGATGTATAATTGGTATAAGAAGCTCATGCAGATTAGAAAAGCACATGCATGCATCGTAGAGGGCGAAATGATTGAGACAATCACAAATGACGATGATGATACGATTGTTATGATCAGAAAAAACGGCGAAGAGACAATCGCAATGCTTTTCAATTGCGGCAGCAGTGTAAAGGAATTTAATGAGTATGCCGAGAAATATAATCTGCTTACAGATAGCGCATTTGACGGAAAAGTAGACGGGCTTGATGCTGCCGTAATTGTGCTTTAAAAATTGTATGGATTATCTATAAGAAGACGGGGTTTTGCCCGTCTTCTTTTGGTATAAGGAAAGTAATTTTTGCATAAAATCAATTCTGTTGAGGTAAAATTGAGATTGACATTGTATTGTATGAGTATAAAATACAAGGGATCAGGTGATGTACAATGAAAAGGCATAAAATATGTAAAATTATTTTTGCTATACTGGCAGTTTTTTTATGTGTGGCTTTTTATGAGTTAATCGGAATCTGCATCACATATAAAAAACAGCCGGCGGTGTCTGATGCTACTATAAAGGAAACACAAAATATTATGAGTGTGGCGGGGAGAGAGAATACGGAAAGAGCAGTAATCATTGAAAAAAATTCGCAGGCTCTTTTAGAAAGAGTTAGATTAATCCAAAATGCAAAGGATGAAATAATCCTTTCTACATTTGCATTTAAATCAGACGAAAGCGGAAAATTGATTTTAGGAGCACTGCATGATGCGGCAGACAGAGGCGTACATGTCCGCATATTGGTAGATGGAATGGAGAGCTGGATTGATATGGAGGGTAATCCATATTTTTATGGATTATCTTCGCATGAGAATGTTGAGATTAAGCTGTACAATAAAGCAAATCCGCTTAAGCCATGGAAGACAATGGGAAGAATGCATGATAAATATCTGATTGCAGATGGTAAAATATATATTCTTGGCGGAAGAAACACATATAATTATTTTTTGGGTGATTTTCCGGGGCATAAAAATTTTGACCGGGATGTGTTAGTTGTCTGCGATGAGCCACAGAAAGATAATTCGGTCAATCAGCTTTGGAATTATTTTGAAACAATATGGGAACAGGAGGACTGTCGGTATTTTCATAACAGTAAAAAATTAGCTGACAGACAATCTGTAAAGAAAGCAGTTTTAGAGCTGCAGGAAGGGTATCAGCAATATTTTGAAGTTAATAAGGAAAAAATTTGTGATACAGATTATGCGGATGAAACCTTTGAAACAGAAAAGATTACATTGTTATCAAACCCAATCCACACCCAAGCTAAGGAACCGGTGGTATGGTATCAGCTGGGAGAATTAATGAAAAATGCAAAGGAACGCGTAAAAATTCATACACCATATATTATTTGCAATGATATGATGTATAATACATGGGAGGAAATTGCACAGAAGGTTCCGGACTTTTCTATTATGACAAATTCTGTTGCAAATAACGGAAATCCATTTGGAGCTGCTGATTATGCCAAAAACAGAAACAGAATTTTAGAAACAGGAATTGATATCTGGGAATATGAAGGCGGTTATTCGTATCATGGAAAAAGTATTCTGATTGACGATGATCTGTCAGTAATAGGTTCATTCAATATGGACATGAGAAGTACTTATCTGGATACAGAGCTGATGCTTGTAATACGTAGTAAAGAGATTAATAAACAGCTGGAGGATGGCATGATGGAGTATGAGAGCGTGTCCAGACAGGTATTAGACGACGGAACATATTATGATCCGTATCATGTAAAGCCGATTGAATTAACAGAAAAACATAAAAGAAAGGTGTTTCTGGTACAGCATCTGCTTGGATGGGCAAGGGATTTGTTTTGATTAAAGGAGAATATAAAGCGTGTTTAAGATATTAATTGTAGAAGATGATAAGGAATTAAGTCTGTTATTCCAAAAGGTGCTTGAAAAGAGCGGATATCAGGTCAAAAGTGCGTCGGATGGAGCACAGGCACTGGAGGTATTGGACAGAGAGTATATTGATTTAATCATTTCCGATATAATGATGCCGGTTATGGATGGATATGAACTTGTGTCGGAGCTTCGTTCGGCGGGATATCAGATACCGGTGCTTATGATTACTGCAAAAAGCAGCTTCGATGATATGCGTCAGGGCTTTCTTTCGGGAAGTGACGACTATATGGTAAAACCCGTAAATGTCAATGAAATGGTTTTGAGGGTAGGAGCACTGCTTCGTCGTGCACAGATACTGAACGAACACAAAATTGTGATTGGCTCAACCGAGTTTGATTATGATGCAATGACAGTTGTGACCGGTGATGAAACGCTTGTCCTGCCAAAAAAAGAATTCCTGCTTTTATATAAGCTGGCAGCTTCACCGGGCAGGACATTTACGAAGCAGCAGCTAATGGATGAGGTATGGGGATATGAGACGGAGGCAGACCCACATACGATAGAGGTACATATAGGAAGAATCAGGGAGCGTTTTAAAGAAAATCCGGATTTCGAAATTGTAACAATGCGTGGTCTGGGATACAAGGTGGTGAAAAAATAATGGAACATAAAAAGAAAAAAGAATTGCGTATCCGCTCGTGTCTGACCGGTGCAATCTGGCTGGCACTTGCATTTTCTATGCTGATATCAGCCCTGTTATTTGCGTTTTTGAATCATTTTTTGGATTTGCCCGGGAAAATACCGGGCCTTGGCTGGCTTTTGATTTTTAATACATTGATAGCAGGACTTATTACATCATTTATCAATGCAAGGCTCCTTGAGCCGATTACCAGGCTTGGTAAAGCAATGAAGGCAGTTTCCCAAGGAGATTTTGAACAGCATTTGGAAACAAACAGCCGCATAGCCGAGATTGGAGAATCATATCAGAGCTTTAATGTCATGACAAAAGAGCTTCGTGCAACAGAGATGTTGCAAATGGATTTTGTATCCAATGTTTCCCATGAATTCAAGACACCAATCAATGCAATTGAAGGCTATACGATGCTGCTCCAGGGAGATGAGCTGTCACAGGAGCAGGAGGGGTATGTAGAAAAAATCCTGTTTAATACTCAAAGGCTTTCAGGCCTTGTTGGAAATATTTTATTGTTATCAAGGCTGGAAAATCAGAATATTCCAATGAAAAAAACCAAATATCGTCTGGATGAACAAATCCGTCAGGCATTTCTTGCATTGGAAGACAAATGGACTGAAAAAGGAATTGGCTTTCAGGTGGAGATGGAGGAGGTCAGATATGTTGGAAATGAAGGGCTTTTTATGCATATCTGGATGAATCTTTTGGATAATGCAATCAAGTTTAGTCCTGAAAATGGGACAATCACCATGTTTCTAAGGCATGAAAATGATTCTGTGCAGTTTATTCTGGAAGACGAGGGACCGGGAATCGCGGATGATGCAAAAGCCAGAATATTTGACAAGTTTTATCAGGTGGATGGTTCCCATAAAGCCGAGGGAAACGGCCTTGGTCTGGCACTTGTGAAAAGAATTGTAGACATCGCCGGTGGAACAATCAAAGCTGAAAACCGGGAATACGGAGGATGCAGATTTGTAGTACAACTGCCAATAAAGAATTATAATGAGTAGCTATTTAGAACATGATAGTTACAATAATAAAATAATAAGATAAAAAGATAGGAGAATTTACATGACATTTTATCAGGAACTGCAGTTAAATCAGGCCGGCTCTAAAAGCCTGCTGAAAAATAGTAAAACAATGAAAGAAAAACTATACCATGCGTTTGTATATATGGTGAAGATAGCTGTGACAATGGTTTTTTGCTTTGCCTTTGTTACTGCCTCAAGCATCATATTGGGAAAGGATAACAGCATTGTGGGAGTAGTGGTCTTATTATGCGTTATGGTATTTCGAAACGCTGATCTGGGAATCCATACCCGACATTCTACATGGCTTTTGGCATTGTTCTTTGTAATTATGACAGTATGTCCGCATCTGGCAAATCAGCTTTCACCGCTTCCGGCGCTGCTTATAAACATTGCAGCTCTTGCAGTGCTGATTCTGTTCGGATGCCATAATCCATTTATGTTTAATCAATCCACACTGGTTCTTGGCTATTTATTGTTATATGGATATGATGTGTCAGGAAAAAGCTATATGCTTCGAATAGCAGGGATGGCCGCAGGAGCTGCCATCACATGCCTGGTATTTTACAGAAATCATAAAAACAGAGACTATAAAAGAAATATGAAAGCTGTAATTGAGGAGTTTGACCTTTCTTCATCACGTACAAAATGGCAGCTGTGCCAGATACTATGCGTACCGTTAGTTCTATGTATTGCACAGCTTTGCAATATGCCGCGTGCAATGTGGGCAGGTATTGCAGCCATGTCTGCCATCCTGCCGTTTATGGAGGATATGCAGTACAGAGTCAAAAAAAGGATTGTCGGTAATATTGCCGGGGTTATATGCTTTACGGTATTATACTTACTGCTTCCGCCATCAATCTATGCGTACATAGGAATCATAGGTGGAATCGGCGTGGGATTATCGGCACAATACGGCTGGCAGGCTGTTTTTAATACATTTGGTGCTCTGGCTATAGCTGCAGAGAGCTATGGGTTAAAGGGCGCAGTCAGCCTCAGGGTGATTCAGAATGTGTTTGGAGTCGTTTTTGCGTTGGTATTTTGTGCTGTATTTTATAGAATTATGTCAGTGAAAGTATCGGTGAAAGAGAAAGCTGTATAATACAAGTGGAAACGTGTAATCAGTCATAGGGAATTGTATTCTTCAGATGAAACAGTCCCAAAATCCAAAGTGAAGGAAAAGGTTAAAACAAATATGAGTCAGATAATATTGGCGTCGGCATCACCGCGCCGAAAGGAATTATTAGAGCAGATTGGGGCAGAGTTTGTTGTCTGTCCTGCAAAGGGAGAAGAGATAATCACAGAGGAGGAGCCATCTGCGGTTGTCATGGAGCTATCCCGTCAAAAGGCAGAGGAGGTAGCGTCAGGTGTGCTTACCTACAATGAACAGCATGCAGAGCTTGTGACACCGCAGGATATTCTTGTAATCGGAGCGGATACGGTAGTGGCTTATGAGAATCAGATTCTTGGAAAGCCGAAGGACGAAGAAGATGCCAGGCGTATGCTTTCGATGCTTTCGGGAAAAACGCACAGTGTCTATACAGGGGTAACGTTTGTTTTTATTGACAAAGCCGGAAGAACCGGAGAACACTGCTTTTATGAGAAGACGGATGTCAGCATGTATACACTGACGGAAGAGGAAATTGACCGCTATATTTCAAGCGGGGATCCGATGGATAAAGCAGGAAGCTACGGGATACAGGGACGCTTTGCCATCCACATTAAGGGAATACATGGTGATTACAATAATGTGGTAGGGCTTCCGGTAGCGCGCCTGTATCAGGAGCTTAGAAAGCTTGGAGTTGATGTTTAGCGAAGTCTTTTTTTAATAGCCGGTCCGATAAGCATGGCAATTATCATTTTTATCAGGTCGCCCGGGATAAATGGGAACACACATATTGAGAGCGCACCGCTGACTGTGCTTTTTGCCTCAAAGCAGAACCATGCTGTACCGAGTACATAGCATATGATAGTTCCGACAATCATACCAATGAGCTGGAGCCAAGGCTGGTGGAAATGATCGATTACAAGTCCTGCAATAATTGCCATGGCAATAAAACCGATGATGTATCCGCCTGTAGGGCCGGCAAGCTTAGCTGGGCCACCGGTGAAGCCTGAAAATACAGGGATTCCGACAAGTCCGATAAGCAGGTAAATCAGGTAGCTTATAGTTCCGCGTTTCCATCCGAGCAGATATAATGAAATATATATGGCCAGGTTTGTCAGTGAAATCGGTACCGGCCCAATCGGGATAGATAATGGTGCAAGAATACATGTGACAGCTGTCATGAGCGCTGTTACCGTTATGGCATAGGTCGTTCCATGCTTGTAGTCTATAGTTTCTGTCTGGTTCATGATAAAATCTCCTTTTTGTAAATTTCATAGTAATTTTTGTACGGTTAACACATTAACATGAAAAGATGTCGATTGTCAACCGAAACTGCAATAAAGGTTTACAATTATCGGGGAGTAATGAAAAAAAATACTAACATCGGTATATACGTACGCTATTCGGAAAACATGGATACTTGGAAAATGTCTGAAAAATCATTAAAAACAATCGACATTACAGCAAATAAACGCTATAATAGATACATTAAGATAAATGTACTGGGACTTGTATTATCCACAGCCGTCACGCGGTACGGCTGTCGCGGATAGCGTCAGGCCCCGGGAAGGGGAATTATATGCAGGATAAAAAGCAAAAAAAGGCAAAAATACAGGTTATATTTCTAATTCTTATTTCCACGCTTGTTATTTTAGCGGATTTTTATGCGATAATTAATTATCCAAAGGAATACATGCTCATTGCAGCAATCACAGTTATCTTTATGATTTGCCTGTGGGGAGTGATAAGCGGATTTTTCTCACTGAGTGCTCTAAAGGAGGACAGGAGGGAGGAACAGTATGACAGTATTTTTAAGTCGGAAAAGGCATCTTACCTCATGCTTAGAAAGTATTTTGATGAGATAGAGGGAAAGATTGAGATACTGCAGAAGGAGTCAAAGATTCCGACTGAGGATATCATCAATGCACAGAAGGGAATCGCAAAGGTTGTTATCAACAGGAATAAGGAAAATGCTGATGCGATTATGAACTCTAATGAACAGCTTATGGAGACTTTTGAGCATCTTGAGAATAAGCTCAAGGAGAGCAATGATTTCATTATTGAGAGCCAGAAAAATGTGATTTATGACAACCTCAAGGACATTATGGAAAAGCAGCAGGTTCTGTCTGACAGCATAAAGGATATGGAAATCCGTCTGAGTCAGGCAATCACAGCAAATCCTATTCAGTTTACAGCAAATGTTGAGATGCCTAAGCAAACGACCGACGCACCACAATCAGCACCGGCCATGGAGGCGATACCTGAACCTGTCGTAGAGGAAGCCGCGATAGCTGAGCCGGAGCCTGTTGCGGTAATCGAGCCGGAGCCGGTCATAGAGGCACCTGAACCGGAGCCGGTAGTAGAGCCAGGCCCTGCTGCAGAAGAATCTGTTGCAGATACGACAAACAGCGACCCGAACCGTCAGCTGAGTGCAGATGAAATAGCAGCACTTTTTGCAAGTGCAAACGCAGGTGCGACAGAACCTGAATCAGAGCCGGCAGAGAAAGTGATTACGGAACCGGTCACAGAGGCACCTCAGGCACCTGAGCCGGAGCCTGTAAGTGAACCGGAACCTGCAAAGTCTCCGGTTGTAGATTTGAATAACACAAATCGTAATCTGACACCGGATGAGATAGCAGCTTTATTTAGCAGTATGTAGTATTTTGGTAACTATTCAGTAAAGAAATATGCGGTATTGCATATTTCGTAAAAAATGAAGAAATAATATTTTGTAATTATCTCACAAATATGTTAAAGTGTGCATGTTATAAAAATATGCACACTTTATTTTTTTGAAAGGAAATATAAAAAATATATGGAAACAATCAGATTTGACGAATTAGAACTAAACCCTAAGATTTTGCGAGGCATCAAGGATATGGGCTTTGAGGAGGCAACTCCAATACAGGCTCAGGGAATCCCGGCAGTGCTTTCGGGCAGGGATGTAATCGGACAGGCGCAGACCGGAACAGGAAAGACAGCAGCCTTTGGTATTCCGGTGCTTGAGAGCGTTGATGCATCAAGTCACAAGACACAGGTTATCATCCTCTCTCCTACAAGGGAGCTTGCCATCCAGGTGGCAGATGAAATCAGGAAGCTTGCAAAATATATGCATGGCGTGAAGGTGCTTCCGGTATACGGAGGACAGGATATCAGCCGCCAGATTAAGGCACTTAAGGGCGGTGTGCAGATTATTATCGGAACCCCGGGGCGTCTTATGGATCATCTCAGGAGAAAGACAATCAGGCCTGACCATGTAAAGACAATAGTGCTCGACGAGGCAGACGAGATGCTCAACATGGGCTTTAGGGAGGACATCGAGACAGTGCTCGAATACCTGCCACAGGAGCATCAGACAGTACTCTTCTCGGCAACAATGCCAAAGCCTATTTTGGAAATTACAAGAAAATATCAGCATGATGCTATCAATATAAAGATTGTGAAAAAAGAGCTGACAGTCGCAAATATCGACCAGTATTACTATGATGTGAAGCGCAAGGACAAGATAGATGTACTCACAAGACTGTTGGATTACTATAATCCAAAGCTCTCACTTGTATTCTGCAACACCAAGAAGATGGTCGACGAGCTGGCATATGAGCTTTGCGGACGCGGCTACAGTGCAGAAGGACTTCATGGCGATATGAAGCAGGTGCAGAGAGATCGTGTCATGAAGAACTTCAGAAACGGAAAGACAGATATTCTTATTGCCACTGATGTCGCAGCGCGCGGAATTGATGTGGATGATGTGGAGGCTGTTTTCAATTATGATCTGCCTCAGGATGACGAGTATTATGTACATAGAATCGGTCGTACAGGAAGAGCAGGCCGCTGTGGAAAGGCATTCTCCTTTGTAAAGGGCAAGGAGGTATATAAGCTCAAGGACATACAGCGCTACTGCAAGACAAAAATCTATGCGCAGCCAATTCCATCATCTGATGATGTTGCCAAAATCAGGGCAGAAAAGATTATGGACCAGATTTCCACCATTATAGATGAGGAAAATCTCACAAGTGTCATTGATATTATAGAGAATCAGATAAATGAGTCAGATTACACGGCAATGGATATAGCGGCGGCATTTTTATACCAGGCTATGGGTGCTTCAGAGATATCCACAGCTGAATCAAAGGACGACTATGATTTCCACAATACAGGAGCAGAGGATGGCATGGTACGTCTGTTTATCAACGTAGGAAAGAAGGACAAGATAAAGCCGGGTGACATTTTAGGTGCCATTGCAGGCGAGTCAGGCATGCCTGGCAGGCTTGTCGGTGCAATCGACATGTACGATAAGTATACATTTGTTGAGGTGCCGGCTGAGTATGGCAAGGAAGTGCTCAATGCCATGAAGAATGCGAAGATAAAGGGCCGCTCTGTGAACATGGAGCCTGCAAATTCACGATAGCAAAGTCAGGCTTTTCTGATAACGCATCAGCTTTTCTTGTTCTCAGTGGTTCTGAATAGTTACGATGGTTGTATAAAAAATACCGGGACACAAAAAGTGTTGCCCGGTATTTTTGATTACTTGTCGTCATCGATTCCCCAATGCTCTTTCATGTAATCCTTTCCCATTCCTCCGCCGATATCATTTTGATTTCTGCGAAGATAATTTACAAATATTCCACCAACAACTGCAAAAATGATAAGTGCTGCAAGTACTACCATATGGTCTCCCTTCTGAAACATCTGTCAGTTTCAAAAAAAGCTGTAATTATTTGTTCGAAAATAAACGAAAAACAATTGGTTGCCATCATTATAGCAGAATTGTCAGATAAGTCAATACACAAATCAGCTATTGTTTACACTAAAGCGTAACTAACCTGCGTTGCTGATTATACTGTTAGTTGTGAACAGTAACGTGGCCGTGGCTAGTCACACTGTTAGTTGTGAACAGTAACCGACCGGCAGCGAAATCACGCGTCAGCCAGCATCAGCACATGCTTCACAATTGATTTGATTATATTAACCGCAGTCTCCATACCCTCCACTGATATGTGCTCAAATGGGCCGTGGAAGCCGTAGCCGCCGGTACCGAGGTTTGGACAAGGAAGTCCCATGAAGGATAAACGTGCGCCGTCTGTACCGCCGCGAACCGGGCGTGATAGCGGCTCTAGACCGTTTTCCTCTATAGCAGCCTTAGCCAGGTCGATAATGTACATGTTGTCCATTATGATTGAAAGCATATTCTCGTAGGAGTGGGTGATAGTCAAAGAAACAGTGCCCTCACCATATTTTTTGTTCATCTCTATCTCAAGAGAGCGGAGAGTATCAAGTCTTTTAGCAAAAAGAGCCTTGTCGTGATCGCGCACAATATATGACAGATGGGCTGATGCTACATCACCGCTCATATCACACAGATGGTAAAAGCCCTCTCTGTCCTCAGTTGTGGCAGGAGTCTCGTTTGCAGGCAGCGCTGCCGCAATCTCGCAGCCAACCAAAGCAGCATTGACCATAATGTCCTTTGCTTCGCCCGGATGCACGTTGACGCCCTTTATGGTAAATTCAGCGCTTGCGGCATTAAAGTTTTCATAGGCCACCTCGCCCTCGTAATCACCATCCACGGTGTAGGCAAAATCTGCCTCGAAATAGTCCAGATCAAACAAATCCGCACCCTTTCCGACCTCCTCATCGGGGGTAAATCCAACCCAGATATCGCCGTGAGGAGTGCCCTCTGCGATAATCTGCTCTAAGGCGGTCATAATCTCAGCCACACCGGCCTTGTCATCGGCACCAAGCAGGGTAGTGCCATCTGTGGTAATGAGAGTGCGTCCGGAGAGGGCTTTAAGCTCAGGAAAATCGCTTACTCTCAGGTATTCGCCACTGCCTCTAAGCAGCACATCGCTTCCGTCATAGTGACGCAGCAGCTGTGGCTTGACATTTTCCCCGGAAAAATCAGGTGCAGTATCCATATGTGCAATAAATCCGACCGCTTTTTTGTGCTCCATGCCGGCAGTGGCAGGCAGCAGACCATACACGTAACAATGGTCAGTGAGCACAACCTTGGATAAGCCAAGCTCCTTAAGCTCTGACTCAAGCTCTCTTGCGAGTGCAAATTCCCTGTCACTGCTTGGTATTTTATCACTTGCTTCATCAGATGTGGTGTGATAGCCCACATATTTTAATAATCTTTCTTCTACTTTCATTATCAGTAAATCCTTTCTGAGAGACTTTGGATGGGAAATCTGGAATAAAAAGTCTCTGTATATAGAAAATAATATAGCTTAAAACGGTGTAAAATCAACTGTTTTACAAAAAATCTAAAAAAAATTTAAAAAAATTAAAAAAAAGTGTTGCATTTCTATAAACTATACTATATAATAAATTTCGCGTTAAGGAAAACGCAAACAAATTAATAAACGCGCTTCTAGCTCATTTGGTAGAGCACCTGACTCTTAATCAGGGTGTGCAGGGTT